>Ga0214188_100047_pt1 | contig 34555 bp, 29 predicted proteins | sample TroBogEpilimnion_5_FD_153026 | JGI IMG/M metagenome (GOLD analysis project Ga0214188, IMG submission 153026) | Freshwater microbial communities from Trout Bog Lake, WI - 01JUL2008 epilimnion | ecosystem: Environmental > Aquatic > Freshwater > Lake > Epilimnion/Euphotic zone | place: Trout Bog...
CGATGGAGGCCCCGATGAGCAGCACGGCCAGCGGCACCGCGCAGGCACCCAGCATGGTGAAAGTGTTGTGCGCGACCTGCGGCACATAGGCATGCAGGCCGGTGAAATTCAGCAGCAGGGAGGTCAGGATGGTGAGCACCGGCGCATTCAGCGCGAGCCGCCAGGGGGCTTTGTCCAGCCCCGTCAGCAGCCCGACCCCGGCAGTCCAACAGGCCAGCTCCACCCCCAGCGTGAAGGTGAAGAGCACGCCCAGCGTGCCTTTGTCTGGAAACAACGCGGTGACGATGGGGATGGCCACGAAGCCGTAATTTTGCAGGCCGCACGCCACGCTGAACGTGCGGCGGCCCAGGCCTTTCTTCAGACCAATCAATGGCGCGATGAAATACGTGAACGCAATGCCGAGCGCGACGAGCGCGTAGCCCAATCCGGCGGCGATCAGCACCGGCGGCAGACGCATCACGGCGGGATTTCCCACCACGCGCTCGATGATCAGCGCCGGCGTGAGCAGCATCACCGAGAGCTTCATCAGGCTGACATCCGCCTCGGGCTTCAGCAGCCCCGTTCGGCGGGCTATCGCTCCGGCGGCCATCGTGAGATAGATAGGCACGGCCACGGAGAGAATGCTGAGGTAGTCGAGGTTGTCCATGCGCGTGGCTTTCAGCTAGGCTGTGAAGAGGGTTTCTGCAAGTACCTCGGGCCGAGGAGTGTCCGCGGCACACAAACGTACCTGTATTTTTATCCCCGCTTCCACACTACCCACAGCTCCGGCGGCGCTGCCGCTCGGTTGATCGGTCGCAGATGCTGCACCTCATAACGCCGGGATTCGAGCGCCGCCGCCCAGACCGCGATGCTGCGTCCTTCTTCTGCACCGCCTTCGTGACCCGGATACACGGCGATGGTGAGCAGCCCTCCCGGCCTCAGCAGCTCCAGCGCCGCCTGCACCGCGACCATCGTCGTCTCCGTATGCGTAATGAGCGTCTTGTCCGTGCCCGGCAGATAGCCGAGATTGAACATGATCGCGCTGATTTTCCCATGCTGATCCGCCGGCACGTGCTCGCGCATCGTTTCATGCCCTGAATGAATCAAGGTCGTCATCTCCGCTGGCACGCGCTTTGCCGTCTCCACCAGCGCAGTCGCTTGAACATCAAAGGCAAACACATGCCCGCCGGGGCTCACGCACTGCGTCAGAAACAGAGTGTCATGCCCGTTGCCCATCGTCGCATCCACCACGACATCACCGGGCCGAAGGCGGTCCTTCAGCATGAGCTGCGCCCACAGCACGGAGGAGGGCAGGCCGCCGTTGGGGCTGGCGAGATGGGGTTTGGGGGGGGGCGTAGTCATTGGGCAGCCGCATCCTTTGCAGCAGGATTCGCGGGTTTGCATCTGGCATGTCTCGACAGGAGCGCTGCAGCACAACGCATGACAGAAACTGTGCGTCATACTCCTGTTTTCCTTTCTTCCAGCACCTGCGCATGCACCGCTTGTATATCCGGAATCAACGTGCCTACAATAGGTCCATGAAAAAGTCTGGTCTGCTGGGATTGCTCTTTGCTGCAACAATGCTCGCGGCCTCTTTTGTCATACTGAATTACGAGGGACGCCTCAAATTATATGCTCTAGCCTATAACACCTTGGGCTGCATCGTGCTCTGCTATCACTGCTCGAAGAAGGACGGTCAGACATGACCCTCTAGAAGAGCCCGGGGAGAAGATGCTGGGGCAGGCAGGAGGAACTGATACGACTCTTCGGAGCTCTTGCGCAGTGGACTTCTCCCCCGAGTTGGCGGATGAAACCCGCACATGTCTGCGCCTGCCCCCATCACTCCCAGCCCCTCCGGCTGGAACCTGGATCATTCCTACGCGCGCCTGCCCGAGATGCTCCATGAGCACCTGGAGCCCACCCCAGTGCGCGAGCCGCGCATGGTCGTCTTCAATCACGTGCTGGCGCAGTCCTTGGGACTGAATGCCGCAGCCTTGGCGGAGCGGGCGGCGATCTTCGCGGGCAATGAACTGCCCGAAGGTGCCGCGCCCCTCGCCCAAGCCTACGCAGGCCACCAGTACGGCCATTTCACCGGCCTCGGCGATGGCCGCGCCATCCTGCTGGGCGAGCAACTCACGCCGACTGAAGAGCGCTACGATGTGCAGCTCAAAGGCTCCGGCCCCACGCCCTTTTCACGGCGCGGAGATGGCCGCGCGGCGCTGGGGCCGATGCTGCGTGAGTACATCATCAGCGAGGCCATGTACGCGCTCGGCATTCCCACCACCCGCAGCCTCGCGGTGGTGACGACCGGCGAGAAGGTCTTTCGCCAGGAGTCGCTGCCGGGTGCCGTGCTTACGCGCATCGCGGCCAGCCACATCCGCGTCGGCACCTTTGAATGGGCGGCGGCGCATGGGGATCGCGTCGCGTTGCAGGCGCTGGCGGATTACACCCTGCAGCGGCATTATCCCGAACTCGCCGCAACAGAAGCACCCTACCTCGCGCTGCTGGAATCAGTCATGGAGCGGCAGGCTCGGCTGATCGCCCAATGGCAGTGCGTCGGCTTCATCCATGGCGTCATGAACACCGACAACGTGGCGCTCAGCGGCGAGACCATCGACTATGGTCCCTGCGCCTTCATGGATGCCTTTGACCCCGCCACCGTGTTCAGCTCCATCGACCGCAATGGCCGCTACGCCTACGGCAACCAACCGCAAATCGCGCAGTGGAATCTCGCCCGTCTGGCCGAGGCCCTGCTGCCGCTGCTGCACGCTGAGGAAAAGCAGGCCGTAGAGATTGCCAATGCATCCATCGAGGGTTTTAAGACGACGTTTGAGCGCCATTGGCTCGCTGGCATGCGCGCCAAGCTGGGCCTCTTCAACGAAGAAGCCGAAGACCGTGCGCTGATCGAAAGTTTGCTAACCTGGATGCGAGATCAAAAGGCCGATTTCACCAACACCTTCCGCAGCTTGAACCCCGTCGAAGCCGTGCCACCAAATGATCCCGCCTTCGCCACCTGGCATGAGAAGTGGCAAGCCCGCTTGAAGCGACAGCCGCAGTCCGTGGACGAAGTGCAGCAGCGCATGCGTGCGCACAATCCCGCCGTGATTCCGCGCAACCACAAGGTGGAAGAGGCGCTCGCGGCAGCGCAGGAACGTGGTGATCTGGGCGTCATGCAGCGATTGCTGGAGGTACTTGCGAAGCCGTATGAAGAAGGTGCTCAGCAGACGGAGTACCGCATGCCATCGGGTCTGGCGCCGGGTGCCTATCAGACCTTTTGCGGGACTTGAGGCGCTTGGATCATGCTTCGTTCATCCGTTCATTGGATTACACCTGCGCCAAACTGACCCGCCGCTCCGCACGTCTTCACCCTTGCAGAAAGGCCACAAGGCCGCGAGTATCCGCCCCCGCTTTTCATGCCGCCTTCCCAGCAACTGCTTCTTGCCGCCACGCTCGTCTTCGTGGCTGCGGTCGTGCAGGCGCTGCTGGCGCTCAAGGCGGGTGCGTGGAAGCAGGCGCGGGCGCAGTTTGTGCTCATGGCGCTGGGTTTTGCGCTGCAGACCGGCTTCATCTACCTACGTGGGCAGGAGGTGCATCAGTGCCCCATTCGCAGCCTGCCGGACATCATGGTCTTCATCGCCTGGAGCATTGTGCTGCTCTATTTCCTCGTTGGCCCGGCGTTTCGGCTGTCGCTGCTCGGGGTGTTCACCGCGCCACTCGTTACCATCATGCAGGTCACGGCATTTATGAGCGGCTTTGCGCTCTATCCGCCCAAAGGGCCGATCAATGGGCTGGTCGAGCTGCACATCGCGCTGGCACTCATCTCCTACGCGGCCTTCGCCCTGGCCTGCATCACCGGCGTCATGTATCTCGTGCAAGAGCGCATGCTGAAGCGGCACCAAATCGGTGGCCTGTTTTATCAATTGCCGCCGATCCAAGGTCTCGCCCACGCCATCCAGCGCATGGTGCGCTTGGGCCTGCTGCTGCTGAGCATCGCGCTGGGCATTTCCTTTGCCCTGCAACTGCCCATGACGAAGACCGGCCACGTCGTTTTCGCCTGGATCGTCTGGGCGCTGTATGCGGTGATCTCGTTCCTCATGTGGAAGCACTTCACCTCCCCGCGCCGGACCGCTTGGCTGGCCGTCATCGGCTTTATTCTGCCGTTCATCTCTCTGTGGATTGTCACGCATGCCTGAGCCGACGGACATCCGCAGCGGCCTCGTTTGTGTGGGCCTGAACTACAAAACCACCCCGGTCGAGGTGCGTGAGCGCTTGGCATTTCCTGAGGCGCAGGTGCCGGACGCTGTGCAGCAGGTGCGCGGGCTGCCGGGCTTTGAGGAAAGCGTGGTGCTCAGCACCTGCAACCGCGTGGAGCTCTACGCCACCCACGGCCTGCCCAGCGGCAAAGACGGCCACGAAGCCTTGCGCGACTACCTCGTCCGGCGCTTCGAACTCCAGCCCGAGCACGCAGAGGCTCTGGTGCTCTACAATCTCGACTCCGCCGAGGCGGCGCGTCATCTCTTCCGCGTCGTCAGCGGGCTCGACTCCATGGTGCTGGGCGAGACGGAAATCTTCGGCCAAGTCAAAGCCGCCTACAAAGTCGCCCTCGACACCGGCACGACCAGCCGCGCGCTGAATAAGCTCTTCCAGCAAGCCTTCACCGTGGGCAAAAAGGTGCGCAACGAAACCACCATCCAGCGCGGCTCCACCAGCGTGGGCAGCGTGGCCGTGGATCTGGCGGAAAAGGTACACGATTTGAAGGAGTGTCGCGTCATGCTCGTCGGTGCCGGCGAGATGAGCCGCACCTGCGCTCAGAGCCTGCTCTCCCGCGGTGCCAAGAGCATCATCGTCTCCAACCGCAGCTACGACAAAGCCGTCGAGCTGGCCACCGAGATGAAGGGCCGGGCGATGAAGTTCGACGAATGGGAGCACGCCCTGCATGAGGTGGACGTGATCATCTCCAGCACCAGCGCCCCGCATTTCGTCATCAAGCCCGAGCAGATCGACCAGGTCATGCGCAAGCGCCGCTGGGAGCCGCTGCTCATCATCGACATCGCCGTGCCGCGTGACGTGGACCCGGCGGTGAACGACATCGAAGGCGTCTATCTCTACGACATCGACGCCCTCCAGGCCATCGCCGACGATGGCCGCCGCGAACGCGAACGCCAGCTCGCCTCCTGCGAGCGCATCATCGAAGAGCAGCTCGAAAAATACGGCTTTCTCAAACCGGGCGGCAGTGGTGGCGGTCTGAAGCTGGCCTAAGGGGACAAGGATGCCCCTTGCCGATCCCGGCCCCCCGGTGCATGTTTGAGACATGCCCGTCGTAATGGAGACACCGCCGCGTACATCGGATGAAGTCCCGATGTTCCCGCCTTGGCTCGACCTGCCGCCGAATTATTTGGTGCAGGATTGGATTCGCTGGCAGAAAGGCAAGCTCGTCGCCGCCCGGATACGTCAGCAGCCCCAGCTTATGCAGCAGGGCATTCAATGGCTGCTGAGGGATCAGGAGACGCTTTCTGCCCATGATGCGGAATGGCTGACGTTGCTGCAGTCGGGAGATATCGAGGCTGTAGCGAGGATTCTGGAAGATTCGGGAGACACTGGGCAGAGACTTCGTTCCGGCATGCCCTTCAAAGGCGAGCCCTTTGTGACACAGCAGGAAATGGAGACCCTTCGTGAAAGAGCTTACGCAGGCTGATTTTACCCTTTTGTGGCCTGAACTGCGCCGTTGGCTGCCTGTTCAAGTTACCGATGTCTGGATGATCGGCAGCGCTTCCGTGGCCGCGACGTGCCTGCCGCCTTGCGAACCAGCAAGGACATTGATGTGATCCCTGTCGGCACGCCGGTGTTGTAGTTCGATTCCACCATCATGGAACGTGAGCTGGGTGAAGACAGCGACTTCTCCAGTCAGCATCGCTTCTTTGTCGATTATGTCAGTGACAGCCTGCTGAAGTGGACGCCGCCTGGTTGGCAGCAGCGAGTGACGACCCTTCAGCTCACCGATGGGCTGCGTGGTCATTGCCTGGACCCGCATGACGTCGCCTACAACAAACTCTACGCCGGACGCCCCAAGGACATCGTCTGGGTGCGGGGCCTTTTGGGTACCGGCATCATCACCTGGGCGCGGCTGGAGGAACTGCACGCCAACAACCCCCTCGCTCCGGCGGACCGGGAAAAAGTGGAGCGCAGCATGGCGCAAGTCAGGGCGCAAAGCTGAACGAGCAATCCTTGCGTCCGGCCCCGTTACGTGAAAAGCTGGGAACCCCACATGATCCCCGCAAAAATCATCCTCGGCACTCGCGGCAGCGAGTTGGCCCTCACGCAGACAACCATGGTCACGGCGGAGCTGCAGACCGCTCACCCGCACCTGAGCATTGAGCGCCAGATCATTCAGACCAGCGGCGACAAACGCCAGGACCTGCGCTTCTCCGAGTTCAGCGACGTGGCACAGGTGGACAAAGGCATCTTCATCAAGGAGTTGGAAATCGCCCTGGCAGACAGCCAGATCGACGCCGCTGTGCACAGTCTGAAGGACGTGCCGAGCGATCTTGCCGCCGGCTTCACCATCGCCGCCGTGCTGCCGCGTGCAGCCATTGAGGACGTGCTGGTCAGCGCGCATCCCTACACCCTGGAAACCCTGCCGCAGGGCGCGCGTGTCGGCACCAGCAGCGTGCGGCGTGCGGCGCAGTTGAAGTTCCTGCGGCCCGATGTGCAGATCGTTGAAATCCGTGGCAACGTGCCCACGCGGGTTAAAAAAGTCACAGGTGAAGGCGCGCTCGATGCCGTGCTGCTGGCCGCTGCCGGTCTGCTGCGCCTGGGCCTGCTCAATGCAAACCTGAGCCGCATCCACATCGACACCCACACCCTTTACGGCCTCATCCTCGATCCCGTGAAATTCCTCCCCGCCGCCGGACAGGGGGCCATCGCCATCGAATGTCGCGCTGGCGATGAGGCGACCTTCAAGGCTATCCGCGCGCTCAACCACGCTGAAACCGAAGCCCGCGTCACCGCCGAGCGCGAGTTCTTGAAAATCCTCGGGGCTGGCTGCCAAACACCCGTGGGGGCGCATACCTGGATCAAAGACGGCCAGCTCCACATGGCCGTGCGCGTCTTCAATGAGGCCGATCTCTCCCTGCCACCCGTCGAGCGCGAGGCCCAGCGCCCCGTGCATGAGGCCGCGCAGCTTGCGGCAGATCTAGCGGGCATGCTCTGAGTGCTTGAGCCTCCCGGTTCTGGCCATAGGTGGAGGTGATCTACGGCTACGCCTTCCCCTCCCGGCTTCTTTTGCCCCGGCTTCCGAGCAGCCTTGACGCATCGGGCGCTCTAACCGACTCTCATCCCCCTCTGGCATGAAGTGGCTGCAACGTGTGAACCAGGCCTGGCAAAAGGCCCGTGAACTCCCCTATTTAGGGCGGGGTTCGTTTGCCGTGGCTATCACCCTGCTGATCATCTCCATGCTGATGGGCTGGCACCGCACGCACCCGGATGAGGGGGTGGATGCCGCGCTGCAGCAGGCCCAGCAGGCACAGATGGATGTGCCCCAGGGCATTCTCATTCTTTCCAACGTGCTGCCCTACCTCAACCTGTGGGTCAGGCTAGGCGTCCCGGTCCTGCTCATCGTTATCTGGCGGCGCTGGGGCGATCTGCGCCGGCTGATGCTGCCTGTCAGCATCGCTTCCGTGTCCATGGCCGTGTGGGCCATCGCCAGTGATCTGGTCGATTACATCGCGCATTCGCACATGACGGAGATCGGCGAGCCGCCGGTGCCGCTGGCCTTTGCGTTCAAGCTCGTGTTCATCGCGCTGGTGTTTCTTTCCGTGCCGCTGGCTCTGCAGTACTACCGGAAGATCGGCATCCTGGAGCGCTACACGCTGCGCACCTTTCTGCATCCGCTGGTGTTCTGCTTCGTGTCCTTCTTCACCCTGTGGATCATCATGGATCTGCTGGACAACCTGAAGGACTTCCAGGATGCCAAATACGGCGTGGTGCGGGTGATCCGCTTTTACCTGGGGATGATCCCCTTTGTGTACACGCAGATCCTGCCGGTGGCCCTGCTGCTGGCGACGCTGTATTCCCTCACCCGCATGTCCAAGGCCAACGAGCTCATCTCCATGCTGGGCACGGGTCGCAGCCTCTTGCGGGTGCTGCTCCCCATCTTCCTCTGCTGCGTGTACGGCTGTGTGCTGAACATGGCGGCTAGCTACTACTGGGGGCCGCGTGCGGAGGGCAGCCGCGATGCCTCCGTTCGTGGCATGAGCGCGCATACAGCGGACTCCATCATGGCCGCCGCCATCATGTACCATGATGAGCAGACCCACCGCACCTGGTATGTGGGCACCTTTCCCTATTCCATGCGCAGAGGGTCCGAGCGCATGCATGAAGTGCAAATCCGTGAAATGGATGCGCAAGGCCGGGTCTCCCGCACCATTATCGCGCCCACGGTGGGCTGGTCGCCACGCGTCGGCTGGCGCTTTTATGATGGCAAAGAGTTGCTCTATCGAAACGGCAACGTGGATGCCATCATACCTTTCCCCGTGGGCAAGGACGGCCAGAATGTCCTCGTCGTGCGCGGCATTGAAGAAACACCGTGGAGCCTCGTGAGCTACGCGCTGCGTCCTGATTTCATGAGCGTGCCGGAGTTGGTCTCCTACCTGCGAGCCCACCCGAAGGGGGCGGATGACAAGCTCGCGCCGTTTCGCACGCATTTCTGGCACCGCTTTGCCCTACCGTGGCAGGCCATGGCGCTGGTGCTCGTGGCTGCGCCGCTTGGCGTCGCCTATTCGCGCCGGGGGTCCGTGGGTGGCATTGCAGGCAGTGTGTTCATCTTCTTCATCTTCATGTTCATGAACAATCTCTTCCTCAATCTCGGCAAAGGCGGGCATCTGCCTCCCTGGCTGACGGTGTGGATCCCGCACCTGCTGTTTGGCACGCTCGGGCTCATTCTCTTCAGCTACCGCTCGCGGAACCGTGACCTGCCCAGCATCAAGCTGCGCCTCTCCAAGCTCAAGCCGCAGATCTCCCGCCCGCGCAACCGCCGCTCGCCTCTGCCAGATGCCTCGGCCACTTGAAATTTTGAACCGGAAACTTTAACGATCCTCGATGCAGCAAAACTGGTCCATCCGCAGCCGCGCACACACCTGCGCTGTCACTGGCCGTCCGTTTGAGGACGGCGAGACGTTCCATACCACGATCTATTTTGACCCCGAGGAAAACGGCTACGTACGCCGTGACATCTGTGCTGAGGCCTGGGCGCAGGAGTTGGAGCAGCGCAAGCCCGTCGCCGCTTGGAAGACCGTGTATAGCAAAGTCCTGGTCGAGGCCAAGCCCGAGATCACCCCCAAGGAAAGCGCGCAGGCCCTGCTGCAGCGCTTCATCGAAGAAGGCGATCCCAGGACCGAAAACGCGCGCTACATCCTCGCCCTCATGCTGGAGCGGAAACGCCAGCTCTCGCAGACCGCCGAAAAGGAAGTGGATGGCGCAAAGATGCTCTTCTACGAAAACAAGAAGACCGGCGAAATCTTCATTGTGCGCGATCCCGAGCTCAAGCTCAGTGAAATCGCCGACCTGCAAGACGAAGTGGCCACCCTCCTCGCCTTCGGTGGTCCTGCCGCCGCTGCCGCCAAAGCCGTGGGCGTGACACTCACCGTCGATGGCGTCGTCCCCAAGCCGGATGCGGACGCCGCGCTGGAGTCTGCCACCGCTCCTGCTACGTCTGACGAAGCCGTAAGCCCTGAACCCAAGGCAGAGCCGGAGGCAGGCGTAGAAGCCGAGCTGGAAGAGCCGGCCGCAGCCACAGACTCCGAAGAAGAACCCCTTTCCGACAGCGGCACCGAAACCGCCGCTGATGAATCCAGCACCGAGCCAACCAGCCACTAGCATCCAACTCCCCATGTCCATCCAGCAAGACCGCGAAGAACTCCGTCAGCTCCTCAAAACCAAATCCGTCAAAACCGGCAAATTCACCCTCGCCTCCGGCCAGGAGAGTGATCTCTACGTGGACTGCCGCGTGACCACCCTCGACTCGCGTGGTGCCGTGCTCGTAGGCCGGGTGCTGCATGCGCTGCTGCGTGAAGAAGAAGCCAAGCGCGGCCTCAGCATCGGCTCCCTCGGTGGCCTCACCATGGGCGCAGACCCCATCACGCTCGCTGTGGCCATGAGCTCCAGCATGGCCGGAGATACACCGCCCGTGCAGGCCTTCGTGGTGCGCAAGGAAGCCAAAGGCCATGGCCGTGGCAAACGCATCGAAGGCAACTTCATCACCTCCCAGCCCGTCGTCGTCGTCGATGACGTCATCACCACCGGCGGCTCCACGCTCAAGGCCATCGAAGCCATCGAAGAAGAAGGCGGTAAAGTCGCCTTCGCCTTGATCCTCGTCGATCGCTCCGAAGGCGGCCGCAAAGCCATCGAGGACAAAGGCTATCCGGTGGTCGCCGCGTTCACGCGGGCGGATTTGGTGTGATGGGAGTGAAGCGGGCACTTTTGCCTGCATCTGCGCCGAGAAGCATCACCGGCCTTGTTTCCAGCGAGTCAAAGATAACATCCATCAAATCGCAGACCTGTTTGTGCTCGACAGAGTTGTCTCTCATAACCTAGGCTATAAGCATCCCGTGAACACAACTGTCGATAACGCTGTAGATTCGATCGTGGGTGTATGGAGTCATGACGTTCTTTTCGGTCCCGGAGCAGCAGCCGACGAAGTTCTCGTGTTTCGTCCAGACGGGACTGGCGTTTGCGAGATATATAACTGGATGCTTTGCTCATACGACACCTTCACATGGGTAATTGAAAGTGACGGCTCACTCACGATCCATGGCCAAGACTCGTTTGATGGACCTAGTACTCGTTCTCTCAGTTCCCTCTCAGCTTCGTCTATTCCATTTCGAATCACCAGCGAGCAAACTCCCGTGCATGGCACAACCGAAGTATTACACCTTCGTCTTGCCGAGTGGTTGCCAGACCGATTTGGACGCACAAAAGAAAACGTAGCTGACTATGTCCTTCCTGAATTTGAACGCAACGTCTGAACTAGGCTGCGATAGGTCTTGCGTAAGATCCCATCACCACGCTACCAACACCAAAACCTCCCTGACCCCATGGCAGCCTACATCATCGGACGCGTCCAAGTCACCGACTGGCCCCGCTACTCCGAGTACATGAATCTGACGCCCGGCATCATCGCCCAATACGGTGGCCGCTTCATCGCCCGGGGCGGTGAGTCGGTGACGCTCGAAGGGCCGGAAGAAACCCACCGCGTGGTCATCCTCGAATTCCCCACCTTCGCCGCCGCCAAACAGTTCTTCCATTCGGAGGAGTATCAGCAGGCCAAAGCCGCGCGCGCAGGCGCTGCCTTGGCGCAGTTCTTTGCGATTGATGGCGTGCCGGTGGGGTAGCTGTTTCTGCCATGCACAACGTCGAGTTCAAAGCCGCCATCCAGCACCAACTGTCCTTCCGTTGTCTGTTGAATCAGGTCTTGGTAACACTGTCTCTGTGTTTGCTTTGCAGTCTGCTGGCGGGCTGCACCCCTGACTCCATACCCCGCGCGCCTGTAGGCTACCACGGTCCTGCGTGGACGCCGCAGTTCAAGCTCGGTATTCGTTCAGCCAAAGTGGATATATCACGTGGTGTCCTAGCGTGGGAGACACAAGATAACGGTGACTCGGAGCGCCATCGAATCTGTTGGTGTTTCCGCAAGATCTTGGCGGAAAAGTACGGCATTGAGTATCGTATCCGTGGGCATTTTATACCAGCTGACAATGAGGCCCGGATCGAGGGCTATCAGTCGGTCATGAATCCTCACCTGAGCGCCAAATTTGGGGCGAACTGGAGGGAACGCATTTTTGCTGAGGCAGAGGCTTTTTACCGCGCGCATTGGCACGAGGTGCAGCGCCAGTACTTCATCGACGAACCGGGACAACCTGGCTACGAAGACTATGTGCGCCGACACCCGATCAGCGATGAGGAACGTCGGACGCGTAATCCCTTGGACAAGTTCTACGACTATCGCGACAACTAGACGTCGCTCATGCGAGGCCAAAGTCCCTCTTGCACCACCCAGCCCAGTCGCTGAGCTTCCAACCATCCAGACTCCACCATGCACTACGTCGAGTTCAAAGCCGCTATCCAGCAGCACCTGAAACGGAAGCGCGAGGGAGCGACGTGGCTGGAGATGCGGGAAACGCTCGCTCTGCCGTATGAGCGGCCCTGCCCGGAATGGACGCGCAGGCTGGAAGAGGAGATCGGGCTGGTGCGGCGCAAGGGTGACGGCAGAGCGCTGGTGTGGGAGCTGCAGCGGAAGCATTAGACTTTGAACACGCAAGGCTGGCATTGGCATAGTCGAAATCATGATCTGCCACAGGAGCCCGGAAAGTGAACTGCGTTACCCAGCTTGCGAATCAGTCGGTTGCGAGTCCCATTCTCGCCGCCAAGTTGGCAACGGCCCACCATCTACTCCTTATTCCTCATGCCCACACGCCGCCACTTCCTCAACTCCGTCCTGGGCTTTGCCGCCCTACCACATCTCGCGCAGGCAGCAGCGCCGGGCGGGGTCAGTCTCGGCTTCAGCCTCTATGGCATGAAGACGTTGCCTTTGAACGAAGCACTGAAGACTTGTGCGGAGATTGGCTATGCGAATGTGGAGCTGGCTTTGAATCCAGGTTTTCCCTCCGAGCCGAAGGTCTTCACGGCGGCGGCACGGGCTGAGGCAAAGCAGCAACTCACGGCGCTGAAGCTGGACCTGCCCTGCCTGATGGTGAACCTCAGCCTCACGGTGGATGACAAGGCGCATGCAACGAACCTGCAGAGCATCAAGGATGCGGCGCAGGTGGCGCGCGACATGAATGCCGCACAGCCACCCATCCTTGAGACCGTGCTCGGTGGCAAACCGGCGACCTGGGAGCAGCAGAAGACCGGCATGGCCGAGCGCTTGCATTCCTGGGCCGAGACGGCGGAGAAGGCGCAGACCACGATCGCAATCAAAGCCCATGTGGGCAGCGCAGTGAATTCCCCCGAGCGTCTGCTCTGGCTGCTGGAGCAGGTGAAGTCACCGACCATCCAGGTGGCCTATGATTACAGTCACTTTGAACTGCAAGGCATCGACATGGAGGAAAGCATGAAGCTGCTGCTACCGCGCACGAAGTTCATCCACGTCAAAGATTCGGCCGGTGAACCTGCGAAGTTTCAGTTCCTGCTGCCCGGCGAAGGACGCACGGATTATGTGAAGTACTTCACCGCCCTCAAACAGCACGGCTACCACGGCCCCGTCGTGGTGGAGGTCAGCGGCCAGATCTTTAGCAAGCCGGGCTATGAGCCGATTGTTGCCGCAAAGAAGTGCTATGCGGCCTTGTCCGGCGCGCTGGCAAAGGTGGGCTAAAGTAAGGTCGATTTTATGATATTGACGTTTTGAAGCTCCATCGTCAGCATCGCTGTTCCATTCACTCCCATTCCTCATGACCCGCAGCACCTTCCTCAAATCCACCGTGGCCGCCAGCGGACTCGTCGGTGCCATCGAAACCTTGTCTGCTGCCGAGTCATCGGGCAGCGCTGCCCGAGAGTACTTTGAAATCCGCAAGTACACGCTCAAGAGTCCCGAGAAGCAGGCTGTGCTTGAGGCTTACCTGAAGGATGCGGCGATCCCGGCGCTGAACCGCCTTGGCGTGCGCAACGTGGGTGTTTTCTTGCCGGAGAAGCCGGAGGCGACAGCCGTGGTGTATGTCGTGCTGCGTTACAGCTCGCTGGATCAGTTGGCCAAGAGCACCGAGTTGTTAGCCGATGCCGCCCTCCAACAGCAGGGGGCGGCTTATCTCGACGCACCAGCGACGGATGTCGTTTACGAGCGCATCGAAAGCTGGCTGACGCAGGGCATCGCCGGCATGCCCACCATGGAGGTGCCAGCGAAGGGCAGCCAAGTGTACCAACTCCGCATCTATGAAAGCCCGACTGAGAAGACAGCGAAGAAGAAGATCGAGATGTTCAACATCGGCGAACTGGCGATCTTCAAGCGCAGCGGTCTGAACGCCGTCTTCTTCGGCGAAACCATCGTGGGTCCGCTGATGCCCAACCTCACCTACATGCTGAGCTTCAGCGATGCCGCTGCAAAGGACTTGGCCTGGAATACCTTCCGCGTCGATCCCGAGTGGACCAAGCTCAAGACCACGCCCGGCTTCACGGACAAGGAAATCGTGTCACGCATCACCAACATCGTGCTGGTGCCGACAGCGTATTCACAGATCTGAGTAGCCTTGAGGAGCCGGGACCACCCCGGCTCCGAGTCGCACAGCGCGATCAGGATTTTTTCACCTTGGCCAGGATGCTGGCGAGCTTCTTGGCAAAATCTTCAGAAGAGGTGCCGCCGATCTGCTTCTCGATCTCCTTGCCTTCGGCATTGAGGAACTCGATGTGAGGAATGCTGCTGACGCCGAATTTTTTGGCGGCACCTTCGTTGCGCTCGTCATCCACGTCGAGGTAGGCCCAGATGAATTGGTCGTGGAAGGCTTTCACCGCTGCGCTGGGATAGACATCCTTTTTCATGGCCTGGCAGGGCGGGCACCAGGCGGCGGAAAAGACCATGATGACCGGCTTGCCAGATTTTTGGGCGGCACTGAGGGCAGATGCACTGCTGTCTTTGAATTCGGGACTGCCTTTGGGGAAATCACTGGCAAGGGCAAGACTCGTGGCGTCGGCGAGGGCGAGAAGAATGGCTTTTTTCATGGTTGGGATACGTTTGGATGAGGAACGCTTCATAAGATGCGCAGGCGGCGGTTTTATTTCAGGATTTTTATCGGTGGCCCCAATCGCACCGCAGTGACACCCGATGCACATTGACTTGCCGCCTGGCTGTCTTAACCCGTGCGCTATGAGTCCCTCCCGATTTCCAGTCCTACTTCTCAGTGTTTCTTTGGCACTCACTCCAGCACTTCAACCCGGCATGGCCAATGAGGCGTTCTTTTCCAAAGATGGACGTACGGTGACGCTGGGCCTCGGCGGCAGAGGCGGCTCCGGGTTGGCGCAGGTGGACATCGCCACAGGCAAGATCACCCTGGCACCATTGCCTGCGGAGCTGAAGGACGAGAGCATCGAAAGCGTGGCCGCAGGCGGCGAAGGTGAAGCGTTGTTTCTGGCGAAAAATGGCGTGTGGGTGTGGACGCCCGGTGCCGCTACTCCGGTCAAGCACGTCTGCGCCACCGCACCCGCAGTGAATGCCACCGATTTGTTCGTGGCCACAGTGCCCGGAACACCGCTCACGGATTGTCTCTTCGTCACTGGCAGCGAATCCGCCGACGCCACGAGCATGGGAAGTTTCTACGGTCGCAAGCCGGGTGCCAAGAATGCCTTTGGGTCCATTTTCTGCCGACGCGTGAGAGATGCGACTGGCGGTGTGTTTTCCACGGATGGAAGGCTGTTCTTCGTCTCAAGCGGCGATCTGTGGGAAGGTGGCATCCAGGTGGATGACGATGCTGGCACAGAACGCCTGGGAACTCTGGTCGGTGCACGCATCGCACCTCTTGGCATTTTAAACACGGATGAAGCCAACGGCGGCAGTCTGTGGCTGGAGCATGTGGCCCCCGCCGGAAAGTGGATCTATGCGCAGCTTCGCGGGCACCACATGGCGGCCATTCTACGCACGCCCATGCCCGCCAAACCTCTCTACTCGCCCACGTCCAAGGACTCGCCTACCACGAAAGACCAGCTCGATGCCATGGCTCAGTCGCTGAGCAAAACGGAGATCATTGTGGATGGCCTGGACCACGCGGACGGCTTCTGTGCCTGTGAGGTGGGTGGCAAGCCGCGACTGTTTTACGTCGGTGACGCGGATGATGACAAAGGCTACGCCCTGATGCTGTGGGAAGGGTCAGGCCAGCCACGCGTGATCGGTCACTTGCCAAGGGATTGAACGTAGTGCTTGTTTATGGCGCTGCTTCACGACCAGCTAATGACGATCTTTGCGGTGCCGAAGGCATTTGAGGGGCACATCGGCTGCATTCAGCGCAATGCAGTGTGCAGTTGGCGTCAGTTGGGTGAAGGAGTGCAGATCATTTTGTTTGGGGATGAATATGGGATACGTGAGACAGCACTGGAGATCGGAGCCATGCATGTTCCGCAGGTTGAACGCAATGCGCAGGGAACCCCGCTGCTAGACGGTATTTTCGCAGAAGCACACCGGCTCACCGCACCTGATCTATACAAACGCCGACATCATCCTGCTTGACGACATCTGGAGCGCGCTGGACATCGTGCGACGTTCCGCGTGTCCGCGTCTTCTGATGACCGGCAAGCGCACCGATCTCGATGTTACCACCGCCATTCCCATGAACACTGCCGGGTGGCAGCAGCAACTGAAACAGGATGCGGCTGTGCGCGGGGTGCTCGCCCACCGTGGTTTGAAAGATTACTTCATCTTTTCGAGGTCGGACTTTGAAACGATACCCGCCTTCACTGTGGGTCGTGGCAACTGGGATAACTGGATGCTCCACGATGCCAAGGTGCGGCAGATTCCCGTTATTGATGGAACGGAAGCGATCACCGCCATTCACCAGAATCATAACTACACCCACACCAAGGGTTCGCGCAAAGTGGCTTACATGACTGGTGTGGAGGCTGTTGAAAACGAGCGGCTGGCCCAGGGCAAACACGTCATTTCAGGCTGCACTCCGAGCCATGTCATTCGCAATCAACAGCTCAAACCCCTCTCCAAACTGGCGAGCCTGTGGCTTTTTTGGCGGGAGATGCCGCAGTTCCTCAAACTGTTAAAGAGCTTATCCCGCGCCTGGTAGTTTAACGGTGGCGCAGCCGCTACTCGCCCAGTTCAGCGGCCAGTGCCGTGGCTTCCGCGAGGAAGGCCTCTGCCAGTGGCGAAAGCCGCCCCGTCCATAGCGCGCCAAAACACAATGGCGGAAAATCATCCAGCGTGAGCACCTGCACCTCTGCGGGCAGTTTCATATGTGGATGGCGCAGCACGAGTCCTGCACCGAAACCTTCCACCACATAGCGCAGCACCAGATCAAGGCTGCCGACTTCGAGACTTGGCAACCATTCGAGTCCACGCTGACGCAGAGCCGTCTGAAAGGAGCGCGACACCACATCTCGAGCCTCCAAGGCCACGAGCGGCAGGTCGATGCGGTCCTTGGCAAAAATCTGCTCGACCTTCGTGATGCCGCTCTGCTTAGGTACCAGCAGCGCCATCGGCAACCGGAGCAGCTCGCGGGACTCGATGTTGGCGGTCGTTTTTTCCATCAGCGTGCCGAAGCCAATGTCCACCTCCTGCGCCGCCAGCAGGGCCTCGATTTCCTGCTGCCTGCCATGCGTGAGGGTGAAATGAAATCCCTTCACCCGCCGCCGCATGCGCACAAACAGTTCCGGCAGGTAGTCCCGCTGCACGACCTCTGCAGCAGCGATGCGCAGCCGGTTTTCACCGCCGCCACGCAAGCGATCCCCCATCTCCGCCAAGCCGCCGAAGAACGGCGCGATGAAATCATAGAGCGTCTGTCCTTCCCGTGAGAGCTGGAAGGGCCGCCGCTGGTACAAGGTGACACCCAGTGCGTCTTCGAGCTGTAGAATCTGGGCGCTGATGGCCGGCTGCTGAATGCCATAGGGCATGGCCCGTGCCGCCGCGCTCACGCCGCCGTGCCGCGCCACATAGTAGAAGAGTTCGAGGTGGTGAACGTTCATGCTGCCGAAAGGCTATACGCTTTATCAATGATGCCACCTGGAAATATCAATTTCCCTTGTTCGCCAATCCTGAGAGACTGCGTAGCATTATGGACGGAATCCTTTTTCTCATTCTGATCATCGGTGGCGCGGTGCTCATCATGCCCATCCTTGCCCTCGTTTCCGCCACCAAGGCGCGAGGGCGCTCTGAGGAGCTGGGTGCAGAAATCAGCTCACTGCGCGAGCGCGAGGCGCGTCTCGTCCAGCGCATCGAAGCGCTCGAAGCCTTTGGCAAACCGCCACTGGCGCAGGAAACTCCACCTGCTGCCCTGGCAGCGCCCGAACCCATCGCCGCGTCTGCGCCGATTCCCCTACGCGAACCAGCGGTTACCAAAACACCCGCGCCACCTGCTCCTATTCGTCCTGCTGGCTCCAACCCGTCCGTCGAATCCACACCACGCCCCGCACCAGCACCCCGCATTTCTCTCGAACAGTTCATGGGCGCGAAGCTCTTCGCGTGGGTGGGTGGCTTGGCCTTGTTTCTCGGTATCATCTTCTTCGTGAAGCTCAGCATCGAGCGCGGCTGGATTTCCCCCGAACTGCGCACCGCGATCGGTTTTGTTCTCGGCGCAGCGCTTGTCGGTGCAGGTGTCGTGATCCAGCGCCGCAAACCGTATGCCACACTCGCGCACACGCTCTGCGCCACTGGCATCGTCGTGCTCTACGGGGTGAGTTTTGCCGCCCATGCGCTCTACCACATTCCGCCGTTCAATCATGCGTTGGTGACTTTTGGTATGATGACTCTCATCACCACGACGGCCTTCCTGCTCGCCGTGCGCATGGAGGCGCAGGTCGTTGCGGTGCTCGGCATGCTCGGCGGTTTTTTGACACCGATCCTCTGCTCCACCGGCCAGGACAATCCCGTTGGTTTGTTCAGTTACATCGCCTTGCTCGACATCGGCGTGCTGGCCGTCGCCAAGAACAAACGCTGGCTGCACCTCACCGCGCTGGCAGCTGCTGGCACGATCTTCATGCAGGCAGGCTGGATGGTGAAATTCTTCGACTCTTCCCATTATGCCCTCGGATCACCCACGTGGATTCCGGTGGTCGTGTTGCTCGGCTTTGCCACGCTGTTCATGCTCGCCGCTTGGTGGTCGCGGCAGCGTGAGGATGAAGACGCCTACCCCGCCGGTGCGGCGCTCGCCCTATGCGGCAGCGCGCTCTTGGCCGCGTTCATCTTCTTTGCCTATGGGGCCATCACCGCACGACCCACACTGCTCTACACCTTCGTGCTCGGCATCAATGCCGTCGTGCTGCTCATCGTGTGGCAGCAGCCGCGTGTCGCCATGGCTCAGGGCATCATCGCCACGCTGACCTTCCTGCATCTCTCGATCTGGACCACGACGAAGCTCAACGCCGAACTGCTGCCCTACGCTCTCGGCATCTATCTCGGCTTTGGCCTGCTGCACACCGCCTTTGCCGTGCTGTGGCAGCGCCGCAATCAGTCCGCGACGCTCTTCATGAGCTGGACGCCGGTGATCACGCTCGTGCTGCTGCTCATGCCGGTGCTGTGTCTGGATTCGATCAGCCTCATGCTCTGGCCGGCGATCCTGCTCGTCGATCTGCTCATCATTGGTCTGGCGGTTTTCTCCCGCGCATTGGTGCCGGTGCTCGCAGCGCTGGCGCTCACGCTCATCACTGCCGGAGCCTGGTTGTTTCGTTTGCCAGCGAACACCACGGGCAGCCTGGGCCAGTTCCTCATCGTGCTCGGTGGTTTCGCGGTGCTGTTTAGCATCGCCAGCAGTTTCCTCTCTCACAAAATGCCCAAAGTGCAGTTCGCATCCATCCTGCCAGTCAGTTCGGCGGTGCTGCCCTTTGCGTTGCTCATTCTCGCCACCTTACATCTGCACGTGGCTGACCCTTCATCGATCTTCGGCCTCGCGCTGCTGCTTACGGTATTCCTGCTCGGTCTTGCCCGCATCAGCGGCATCACCGTGCTGGCACCCACCGCGCTAGGCTGCGTGCTGGCGCTCGAGTGGGCCTGGCATCAGCAAAGCTTCCGCGCTGAGCATGCCACCACGCCGTTGCTCTGGTATCTCGGTTTCTATGGGCTCTTCACCGCATTCCCAATCGTATTTCGGCAGCTCTTTGCCAAACGCCAGCTGCCCTGGATCGCCTCTGCTGCTGCGGGTTTGGGCACCTTTGGCCTCGTCTATCGTGTCGTGGGTCAGACCTGGCCGAATGAGATGATGGGCCTGCTGCCCGTCGCCTTCGCCATCGCGCCGCTGCTGAGCCTCGTCTTGGTGTTGAAGCTGCACAGCGCAGACAATCCCGTACGTCTTACTCAGCTTGCGTGGTTCGGGGGTGTGGCGCTGTTTTTCATCTCACTCATCTTCCCGATCCAGTTTGAGAAGCAGTGGATCACGCTCGGCTGGGCGCTGGAAGGTGCCGCGCTGTGTTGGCTCTTCCGCCGCGTGCCGCATCCCGGCCTGCGTGACACGGGCACGGTGCTGCTCATCGCGGCTTTCGTTCGACTCGCGCTCAATCCCGCCGTGCTGCAATATCAAACGCGCGGCGAGACGGCCATCCTCAACTGGCAGCTCTACGCCTACAGCCTCTCCGCGCTTGCGCTGTTCGCCGCCGCACGCTGGCTCAATCCGCCGAATGATTACTGGAAGAAGATCAATCTGCGCGGCCTGTTCTGTGCCCTCGGCGGCATCCTGCTCTTCCTGCTGCTCAACATCGAGATCGCCGATGTCTTCACCCCTGCGGGCCAGCGTTCCATCACCTTCGACTTCGACGGCAACTTCGCCCGCGACATGACCTACACCATCGCCTGGGCAATGTTTGCACTCGTCCTGCTCATCATCGGCATCTGGCAGCGCAACGCCCCCACGCGCTATGCTGGCATCGGTTTGCTGGCTGTGGCACTGCTGAAGCTGTTCCTGCACGATCTCGCCAACATCGAAAGCATCTACCGCATTGGCGCGCTGATAGTCGTGGCGATCATTGCGCTGGCGGCTTCGTTCTTGTATCAACGCTTTCTCACTGACGACAAATCATGAAACTGCATCCCCTGCTCCTCGCACTGTGCTTGGTCTCAGTCTCCAACGCCGCTGACTTCGCCGCCTGGACGCATCGGCAAACGCTGCGCATCATGCAGCCCGGCCTTACTCGTCTCGAACTCGAACCCGCGCTGCTTGATGCCTCGCGCACAACGGGTGGCGCAGCGTATCATGACCTGCGTGTCATCAGTCCCGGCGGTGTGGAAACGCCCTACCTCATGGCTTTGCCACGCCTCATCCGGCCCGAGATGTTGGACGCCCTCGCGTTCAAAACCACGCTCAATCCGGCCACCACCGTACTCGAATTTCAGCCACCTGCGGGCAGCACGGTCACGGAGGTGCTGCTGCAAACTCAGGCCACCGGTTTCATCAAATCCGCCACATTGGAGGCCAGCCATGACGGCACCCTGTGGCAGACGCTCGCCAGCAACGAACTGCTCTGCCGGCAGAATGGCACCGAGCGCCTGCGCTTCACCTGTGTCCCTGCCGAGTGGAAGCATTTGCGCATCACCATCGACGACGCCCGCAGCTCACCGGTGGCATTTACCGGCGCACAGGTGCGGCGTGACCTGCCTGAATTGCGCACCCTGTCGCAGCCAGTCACGATTCGTGCCCGCACAGAAACTCCCGGTGAAACGCACCTCAAACTCGATCTCGGCAGCGCCAACCTCCTGCTCGGCCATGTGCGGCTGCAGACACCCGAACCAGTGTTTCAGCGCGATGTCACCCTGCTGGGCGCACGCGCTAGCCTCTTCCGCCTCCAGCACGAAGGCCGCAGTGTCGAGGAACTCGACATCGTTGCAGATCAGCTCGCTACCGCACGCGAAGTCGAACTCGTCATTCGCAATGGCGACAGCCCGCCGCTGCGCATCGACAGCATTGAAGCCACGCGCTATCCGGTGCCACTGATGTTTCAAGCCGATGCCGCAGGCGAATGGCAGCTCTTCATCGGCAATGCGCAGGCCACGGAGCCGCGCTATGACATCGCCGCGCTGGGTGACAAGCTGCGCGAAGCCTCCGCCCATTCTGCCACGGCCAGCGCCGTCGAAGCCAACACCGCCTTCCGCAAAACCGCCACCGCACCGGACACCGGCGACGTCGGTCCGGCGATTGATGTTTCGCCGTGGTCCTTCCAACGGACCGTGCTCTTCAAAGAAGCCGGGGTGCTCGTGGTGGAGTTGGAACCAACCGTCCTGGCCCGCACGGCCAATGATCTGCATGATGTGCGCATCGTGCGCGGTGGTCATCAGCTCCCGTTTATCGCCACCAAACCTGGCGTGGAGCGCGAAATCGACGTTGCCATTGCCGAAGTGACTGATCCCCAGGCTCCTACTTGGTCCAAATGGGACATCACCATGCCGTTTGCCAACTTCCCTGCCAGCGAACTGCTGCTCGACTCTCCCACGCCCTTGTTTGCACGCACGCTCACCGTTTCTGAACAGCATGAAACGGAGCAGGGGCATTTCGAACGCATCCTGAGCAATGCCAACTGGCAACGTCGCCCCGGCCAGCCCACGAGCACCTTCCACCTTTCCCTCTACACCTCGCCGCGCGCAGGCTCGATCCGTCTCGCCACCGACAATGGTGATAATCCGCGGCTGCAAATCACTTCTGCCCGCGCCGTCTATCCTGTGGTGCGGCTGCTCTTTCGAGTGCCTGACACCACTCCTGTGTTCCTTTGCTACGGCAACCGCCGCGCTCCCTACACACGCTACGATCTCCAACTCGTGCTCCCTGAATTCGCAACCGCGATCAAAGTCGCCGCCACCCTTGGCGAGGAAGAGAAACTCCCCGGCTACTCTGCCGATCCACGCTACCCCTCCGGCCAAGGCAGCCCCTGGCTCTGGGCAGCACTTGCGCTGGTGGTGGGAGCGCTGCTGTGGGTCGTGGCGAAGATGCTGCCGAAGAAGGAGGCGTGAAGTACAGAGACTCACCCTGCACCGTGTTCACGAGTGTGCTTTTGTCCTTGGCTCGATTGGGATTTATGCCCAATATATTTGTAAAAGCTAAAGCGAGTCCCTTTTTCTGTATCCTCACCCATTCATGAAATCCTACCTACTGCTCCTCTCCACCTGCCTCACTCTGGTCGCTAGCGCCCAAGAGTCCGGCAAGCAGTTTATCGGTTTGCCCCTTGATGTGTCCGGCTGGACTTATCAGCGAGCTTTGCAGATCCACCGTGAAGGAGTGGTGGTGCTGGATCTTGACGCCGCGGTGCTCGCACATGCGGGCAAGGATCTGCGGGATGTGCGCATTATGCGCTTGGGGCGCCAGATTCCGTTTCTGATCGTTAAGCCGGGTACAGACCGCGAGTTCTCAGCTCCCATTGCCGAGGTCATCGATCCCAAGGCACCGCTGTTGACCAAATGGGACATCCAACTGCCGACTGCGGATTTCCCTGCGAGCAGGCTGCTGCTCGAATCCGCCACGCCCATGTTTGAACATTCACTCATTGTGAGCGAGCAGCAGGACACGCCGCAGGGCCGCAAGGAACGCATCCTCGGTACAGCCACTTGGCAGCACCGGCATGGCGAACCTGCCAAGGCCTGCGAATTCACCCTCCGATTCACCCCCCATGCCGCCACGATCCGCCTGGCCACCACCGACACCAACACCCCCCGTGCGCAGATCTCCTCCGCACGCATCGTTTTTCCCCTGACGCAGTTGTTTTTTCGGGTGCCTGACACCCAGTCCGTCTCCATCGTCTATGGTAACCCGTCGGCCACCAGCCCGCGTTACGATCTCGAATTCACTCGCCGAGATTTCGATTCTGGAGTCCGAGACGCTGCCACGCTCGGCCCTGAGGAAAAAGCTGCCACTAGCAAAGCCGAGAACATCGTGGGCCAAGCCTCTTGGAACTTGGAAAACTTCAGAGAAAATCTTGGCAAGCTGTTGGAGCGCTTTGACACAAGCAATCCGTTGCACATGGCCGGCCTCATCCTGGGAATTTTTCTGGTTCTGAGGGTTTTAAAAATGATCTTTTCTCGGGGAGAATAAAACGAACTTTGGCCACCTGGGAGAGCCAGCTTGAGGTTGCTCTTTCCCTGACAGGATACCCTTGCTCCGCCTGACGGTACTTCCCGTCAGGTTCCCCCCTTGCAACCCCGCCCCGCATGCGGACGTTATCTCATTACCCCCAACCATGAGCGATACGACCGGTCAGCCCCCCAAATTTACCAACGCACTCGCCAAGGAGCGCTCGCCCTACCTGCTGCAGCATGCCCACAATCCGGTGAACTGGCTGCCCTGGGGCGAAGACGCATTCAAGAAAGCGAAGGCTGAGGACAAGCCGATCTTTCTCTCCTCCGGCTACTCGACCTGCCACTGGTGCCATGTGATGGAGCGCGAGTCGTTTGAGAACGAGGAGACCGCGAAGATCATCAACGACAACTTCATTCCCATCAAAGTGGATCGTGAAGAGCGGCCGGATGTGGATCTCACGTACATGACCTACGTGCAGGCGGCGAGCGGCCACGGCGGCTGGCCGATGAGCGTGTTTCTCACGCCGGAATTGAAGCCATTTTATGGCGGCACGTATTACCCGCCAGAGAACTCGCCGGGACGCATCGGCTTTAAGAACCTGCTGAATGAACTGCACAAGGTGTGGACCGAAGATCGCAAGGGCATCGACGAACGTGCGGCGCGCTCGGTTGAAAAGCTGCAGGACCATCTCGATAACGAAAACACCGCGCTGCACGACATCAACCACGAGACGCTGGTGCAGAAGGCCTACGATGATCTCTCCGGCTCCTTCGACTACCACGAAGGCGGCTTCGGCAGCGCGCCGAAGTTCCCACGCCCGACCTCGCTGAACATGCTCATGCGCATTCATCGCATCCTCGCAGAACGGAAGGGCAATGACCGTGAATCCGAGAGCAACTGGGCGATGGAGATGACGGTGAAAACGCTACGCGGCATGGCCAATGGCGGCATGCGTGACCACATCGGCGGTGGGTTTCATCGCTACAGTGTGGATGGCTACTGGCACATCCCGCATTACGAAAAGATGCTGTACGATCAGGCGCAACTGCTCACCGCCTACACCGAGGCGTGGCAGCTTACGCAAAACGTGCTGTTTGAAAACATCGTGCGCAGCACGGTGGCGTATGTGAAGCGGGATCTGCGGCAGAAAGACGGCGGCTTTTTCTCCGCCGAAGACGCCGATAGCCTAGCCAGCGCCGATGCCGAGCATAAAACGGAAGGGGCCTTCTACGTCTGGAAAGCCGCCGAGATCGACGAACTGCTCGGCAAAGAAAACGGCAGCATCTTCCGCTATGCCTACGGTGCACGCCGCGATGGCAATGCGCGCATGGAAAGTGATCCGCACGGTGAACTCAAGGGCCTTAACACCCTGTACCGCGCCATCTCATTCAAGAAGACCGCCGAGTACTTCAAGAAGACGCCCGAAGAGATCAAAGCCATCATCGACCAAGGCACTGCCACGCTGTTTGATGCGCGTGCCAAACGCCCGCGCCCGCATCTCGACGACAAAGTCATCGCCGCCTGGAACGGACTCATGATCGCTGGCCTCGCCCGCGCGGGAGCTGCGTTTAACGATGCCGAAATGATCCAACTTGCCACGGATGCCGCGCAGTTTTTGCACGACCAACTTTGCACCACCCCCGGCAAAGAACTGCACCGCTCCTGGCGTGAGGGCGAGCGCGGCCCCCGAGCCTTCGCCATCGACTACGCCTGTCTCATTCACGGTCTGCTCGATCTTTATCAGGCCTCCTTCGAAGTGAAATGGCTGCAATGGGCCACCGCCCTGCAAACCGAGATGGACACGCTCTTTCTCGATACGAAAAACGGCGGCTACTACAGCGTGCACACGGACATGCCGAACAGCGTGCTGCGCATCAAGGAGGACTATGATGGTGCCGAGCCCTCACCGAACTCGCTGGCGGCGCTCAATCTGGTGCGACTCAGTGCGCTGCTGGCCAAAGACGAATGGAAGCACCAGGCCGAAAAAATCTTCGCGCTCTTTGGTTCGACGCTCCAAAGCAGCCCGTCCTCCGTGCCGGTGATGGCCATTGCGTTTGATCTGCATCATCGCGGCAAGCAGCAGATCGTCCTCGCAGGGGATGTGGGAAGCGCAGCATTTCAAACACTCGCCACCTACATCCACCGCCGCTTCCTGCCTACCGCCGTTCTCCTCTGCGCCGACGGAGGAGCCGGACAGCAATGGCTCGCGATGCACAATGAAGTGCTTGCGGGAATGAAGCCGGTGAATGGGCAGCCTGCGGCGTATGTGTGCCAGAACTTCACCTGTCAGGCACCAGTGACGACGGTGGAGGGGTTGGAGAAGGTGCTGGGGAAGTAACAGCGTATGTTCCACTTGTTCAGACACAACCGTGCCATTCGCCAAGCTTATCAGTGCTATGACCAACTAGAATACGCACAAGCAGCCGACCATTTTCGTCGTGCATGCAGGCTTATTCCAAGTTCATGGGAGGCGCATTTTGGTCTTGGCGTAACAGCCAAATGGCTCTGTGATTGGAATGAATCCATTCAGGCATCTCGCCGCGCCGCGAAACTGCGGGAAGATTTTGAAGGTGCCTGGTGGAATATCGGCATTGCTGCAACAGCCCTTGGATTCTGGAGAGAAGACTGTGAAGCCTGGAACAAAGCCGGGGTGAAACTCGAAATTTCCGATGCCCCGTTGGCAATGAAACTCGGCCGTGTTCCGATCCGCTTAAAAACAACCAACAACGAGGTGGTATGGTGCGATCGCCTCGACCCTGCCAGAGCAAAAATCATCAGCGTTCCGACCGCAGACAGCCTGCATCGCTGCGGAGACTTGCTTCTGACTGACGGTGAACCCTCAGGCTCGCGATGGAATGGGGATTGTGATGTCCCTGTCTTCAATGAACTGCAGATTCTTCAAGCATCCAATCTGGGGCTGTTTACGGTCCTGGTTGAGCATGCATCAAACGTTGATATCGATGCTCTGGTGCAATTGCGTTCCGATGAGCTCAAGATTGAAGATTGGTCCACCATTCGCAGATTATGCCGTCAATGTAGCGAAGGAAGGCCTCATGATCATCATGATCAAAATCATCGATTGTCATCGGAAATCCAGCCAACCAGACAGATTGCGTTTGCGGCTGCTTCAGAAGAGAGCGTTCGGAAAACATTAGCCGCTTGGTCCACTCCAGATCGAGTTACAATAAGCTCCGTTGAATGCCCGGTGCAGCCCCAAGTGCTTCTATGAGGCGCCGCGCGTTTCCTCTGACTCGCTTGTCCAAGACACCGAAACCAAATGTAGAGCTTTCACCCGCTTTCTTTTCTTCATCATGAGCGCCCGTTTGCCAGCGCGGGCCGTATCGTTACTCTCGCGCCCCCATGTCTCGTGTTGCCAAAAAATCTACCGCCCGGAAGTCTCTCAACGATGTCATTCGCATTCGTGGGGCGAGGCAAAACAATTTGAAGGGGATTGATCTCGATCTGCCGCTGGGAAAGCTGAATGTGATCACGGGGCCGAGCGGCTCGGGGAAGTCGTCGCTGGCGTTTGACACCATCTATGCGGAAGGGCAGCGGCGCTATGTGGAGACGTTTTCGCCGTACACGCGGCAGTTCTTTGAGCGCATGGACAAGCCGAAGGTGGACTCCATCGAGGGCATCCCGCCGGCGATCGCCATCGAGCAGGTGAACAACATGCGCAGCACGCGCTCGACGGTGGGGACGATCACGGAGATCAACGATTATCTCAAGATGCTGTTCCCACGCCTCGCGGAGGCGACCTGTCCATCCTGCCATCGGCCTGTGAGGCCGGAGTCGCCGGAGAGCATTCTCAATGAGCTGTTGAACGCGCATGCGGGCAAGCAGGCGCTCATTCTGTTTCCGGTGGCTGTGCCAAAGGATGCAGTGACGGCGGACTTTGCGGCGTTCCTCCAAGCGCAGGGCTTTCTGCGGGTGTGGCTGTATGGGAATGTGATTCGTCTGGATGAGGCGGATGCGCTCAAAGGCCGCAAACTGCCGGCACAGGTGATGGTGGTGCAGGACCGTGTGGTGCTGGAAGCGAAACAACGTGCCCGTGTGAGCGAGGCGCTGGAAGCGGCACTGCGCTATGGCAAGGGCAAGGTGGCGGCGAGCATCGACGATGAAACACTGCATTTTTCCACCGACTGGTCCTGCGCGGACTGCGGCATCACGCTGCCGGCACCGACGCCGGGCTTGTTCAGTTTCAACAGTCCGATTGGGGCCTGCCCGACATGCCGTGGCTTTGGCCGCACGCTGGGCCTGGACATGGGCAAGGCGATTCCCGATGAGTCGTTGAGCATCAACCAAGGGCTGGTGCGGCCCTTTCAAGGCAGCACCTATGGCGAGTCTCAGCTCGACCTCGAGAAAGCGGCGCGGAAGCGCGGCGTGGACATTCACAAGCCGTTTGAGGATTACTCGGCGGAAGAGCGCAAATGGCTGATCGAAGGCACGCGGGATGATCCCGAAGAGGCGTACAATCGCGGCGAGTGGTATGGGGTGCGGGGCTTTTTCAAATGGCAGGAGTCGCGCAGCTACAAGATGCACGTGCGGGTGTTTCTGAGCCGCTACCGCGCCTACACGGAGTGTGGTGATTGCGGTGGAGGGCGATTGAAGAAGGAGGCCTACAACTACCGCATCGGCACTCACACCATCGCGGATCTTTCGCGACTGCCGGTGGATGAACTGCACCCGCTAGTGCAGTCGTGGCCGATCAAGGCGAGTGATCATGTGGCGACGATGCTGCGGGGAGAGATCGCCAGTCGCATCAGCTACATGGACCGTGCGGGCCTGGGTTATCTGAATCTGGATCGTCAAACCCGCACACTGAGCGGTGGCGAGCTGCAACGCGTGAATCTCACGACCTGCCTCGGTGCCTCGCTGGTGAACACGCTGTTCGTGCTGGATGAGCCGAGCATCGGCCTGCATCCGCGTGACATTGGCCGACTCATCGGCGTGATGGAAGGCCTGCGTGACAAAGGCAACACCCTGCTCGTCGTGGAGCATGAAGAAGCCGTGATGCGCAGCGCGGACAACCTCATCGACATCGGCCCTGGTCGTGGCGAGAAGGGTGGCGAACTGGTGTTCAGCGGACCGCTCCACAAGCTGGGCGAGAAGGTGAAGTCGCTGACGGGAGATTATTTGTTTGGGAGGAAGAGCGTGCCCATTCCGGCGCAACGGCGTCCCATTTCAAACCTTGGATCTCAGGTTTCAGATGCGGCTCCTGCGAAGACCAAAGGCGGCCGCAAAGCGGCGGCTGCAAACCAAAAGCCTGGTACTCTTTCAATCAGAGGCGCACGCCAAAACAACCTCAAGAAACTGGATGTGGACATCCCGCTCGGTGTGTTCTGCTGCATCACTGGCGTGAGCGGCTCGGGGAAATCGACGCTGGTGCATGATGTGCTGTACCGGAACCTGCAACGTCTGCGCGGCGAGGTGTGCGAAGAGGAACCGGGGCGCGTGAGCAAGATCACGGGCTGGGAGCAACTGCATGACGTGGTGATGGTGGACCAGTCGCCGCTGGCACGCACGCCGCGCTCGACTCCTGCTGTGTTTCTCGGTGCGTTTGATCACATCCGCACGCTTTTCTCCGAGACGGAGGATGCGAAGGCGCAAGGCATCATGCCGGGCTTCTTCAGCTTCAATTCCGGCGAAGGGCGCTGCGAGCGCTGCGCAGGCAATGGTTTTGAGAAGATCGAGATGCAGTTCCTGAGCGATCTCTATGTGACCTGCCCCGAGTGCGAAGGGAAACGCTACCAGCCGCCGGCGCTGAAGATCCTGCTACATGGCCAGAGCATTCACGACGTACTCGGCATGACGGCGGAGGCCGCTGTGGAGTGGTTCAGCAGCCCGTTGTTTGAATCATCGAAAAAGGCGAAGCAGATCGTGGCGCAGCTTCACCTCTTGAATGAGGCCGGGCTCGGCTACTTGAAGCTGGGGCAGCCGCTAAACACGCTTTCAGGCGGTGAGGCGCAGCGTTTGAAGCTCATTGGGCATTTGATCGAGAACCCGGCGGGTGCGGCGGCTGGCAGTCTGTTGCTGCTGGATGAGCCGACGACGGGGCTGCACTTTGATGACATCGCGCTGCTGGTGAAGCTGCTGCAGCGCCTCGTTGATGAAGGGCACAGCCTTCTTGTGATTGAGCACAATCTTGAAGTCATCAAATGCGCTGACTGGGTCATTGATCTCGGACCGGAAGGCGGAGAAGCGGGCGGCGGCCTAGTGATCGCCGGTACGCCGGAGGAAGTGGCGGGGTGTGCGGCGTCGCATACCGGGCGTTATCTCCATGATCTGCTCTCAGGTTCGAAGGGGCATGCTGCGAGCCGTGTGGCGGAGACTCCAAGGAAAGACCTCTCGCTGCCGCAGGAGACCAGCAACACAATCTCCATCCGCGGTGCACGAGAGCACAATTTGAAGAACATCTCGCTGGATATTCCGCGTGATGAATTCGTGGTCGTTACGGGACTCAGTGGTTCCGGCAAGTCCTCGCTGGCGTTTGATTTGATTTTTGCTGAAGGGCAGCGGCGCTTCCTGGACAGCATGTCGGTGTATGCACGGACCTTTGTGGAGCAGATGGAGAAGCCGGAGGTGGATCTCATCACCGGCGTGCCGCCGACGGTGGCCATTGAGCAGTGTATCTCGCGCGGTGGTGGCAAATCGACCGTGGCGACAGTGACGGAGGTTTATCACTTCTTCCGCCTGCTGTTTGCCAAGCTGGGTACGCAGTACTGCCCGACCTGCAATGTGCCGGTGAAGAAGCAGAGCGTGCAGGCCATTTTGAAAACGGTGCAGCAGCATCTGCGCAGCGGTGGAGGGCATTTGCTGGCGCCGCTGATCAAGGCGCGCAAAGGTTTCCACAGCGATGTAGCGGAACATGCGGGCCGACATGGCATCGAAACGCTGCTCGTCGATGGCGAGTTTCGTGACACGATGGGCTTCCAGAAGCTGGAGCGCTTCAAGGAGCACACGATTGACGCGGTGATCGGCCGAGTGGCGAAGAGCGATGATGCGGAGAAGCTGCGGCCTTTGATCGAAACGGCGCTGAAGATGGGCAAGGGCACGATCAAGCTGCGGCTGAATGACAAGACCATGCACGTGCTGAGCACGGAGATGAGTTGCCCTTCGTGCGGCTTGTCGTTTGAAGAACTGGACCCGCGTTTGTTCAGTTTCAACAGCCCTCATGGCTGGTGCAAGGACTGCCGGGGCTTTGGCGTCAAGGGCCGCAAGACCGACCTGAGTGACCGCGCTCCCGATGTCTCCGTGCTGGAGGCGGAGCTCGAAGAAGAGCGGCGGTTTGAAAGTGCGGATGAAGAGGAAGAGAAGCCGCGCGAGATCTGCCCAAGCTGCCAGGGCAGCCGCATCAATGAGATCGGCCGTGCGGTGCAACTACAAGGCACTAAGATTCAGCAGTTCGCCGGATTGACCGCGGGAGATGCGGGCAAACTGCTGGCAAAGTTTAAGTTCGAAGGCACAGAAGCCATCATCGCGCTCGATATCGTGAAGGAGATCGCGCAGCGGTTGAAGTTTATGCGGGAGGTGGGGCTCGGTTATCTTCAGCTCAATCGCAGTGCGGACACGCTCAGCGGTGGTGAGGCGCAGCGTATCCGGTTGTCGGCGCAGCTTGGCAGCAATCTGCGCGGTGTATTGTACGTGCTCGATGAGCCGACCATCGGCCTGCATCCGCGCGACAACGAGAAGCTCCTCGACACGCTGATGGCGCTGCGGGACAAGGGCAATTCACTGCTCGTGGTGGAGCATGATGACGAGACGATGAGACGTGCGGACACGATCCTCGATCTCGGACCGGGCGCGGGCAAATTTGGCGGCCAGATCGTGGCGCAGGGCACGATGGCGCAGATCCTGAAAAACAAGAACAGCGTCACGGGCGCGAGCCTGCGCACGCCCCTGAAGCACCCCGTGCGTGGCTCACGCCGCCCCTTGCCCGCGCTGAAAGCCAAAGAAGGCTGGCTGCGAGTGACGGGCGCGACGGCGAACAACTTGAAGAACATTGATGTGTCCATTCCGCTGGGTCGCTTGACCGTGCTGACGGGCGTGAGCGGCAGCGGCAAGAGTTCGTTCATGCATGGCGCACTTTCGCCGGCGGTGCGGGAGAAGATCAGCAAGTCGAAGATCAAGGTGGTGAAAGCGTGGAAGACGATCACCGGCTTTGAAAATCTGCAGACGGTGCATGAGGTGGATCAGTCGCCGATTGGTAAGACCAGCCGCTCCTGTCCTGCAACATACGTGGGCATTCTCGATGACATCCGCGCGCTGTTTGCGCAGGTGCCGCTGGCACGTACGCGCGGCTACACGGCGAGCCGTTTCTCCTTCAACACCGAAGGCGGACGCTGCGAGACCTGCGGCGGCAACGGCGAGATCAAGGTGGAGATGGCCTTCCTGCCGACCACGCGCGTGCATTGCGAGGCCTGCAACGGTCTGCGCTTCAATTCGTCCACGCTCGAGATCGAATACAACGGCAAACACATCGGCGACGTGCTGCGCATGAGCATCACCGAAGCGGCGGAATTCTTCGCGCCGGTGCAAAAGATCGCGCGTCCGCTCAAGTTGCTGGCCGACACCGGTCTCGGCTACCTTCAACTCGGCCAGCCCAGCCCCACCCTCAGCGGTGGCGAAGCACAGCGCATCAAGCTCGTCACCGAACTGCGCAGCGGCGATGGTCGCACGAACAAGGAGAGGCTCAAAGGCATCACCGTGGCCGGAAAGCGCAATCTCTACCTCATCGAGGAGCCGACCATCGGCCTGCACATGCAGGACGTGGCACGCTTGATCGACGTGCTCCACCGCCTCGTCGATGAAGGCCACACAGTCGTCGTCATCGAGCATCATCCGGATGTCTATGCCGAAGCCGATTTCCTCATCGACATTGGCCCCGAAGCTGGTCCTGAGGGTGGAAAGCTGGTGGCAGCCGGAACGCCGGAGCAGGTGAAGAAATGCAAGGGGAGCGAGACAGCGCGGTTTTTGTAAGTGTCGAGAGACAAGTGCAATAGCGGCAGTCGTCGTCTTACATTGAACTTGCAAAGCAAAACCGAGCCTGAACAGTATCGGGTATGAAAGCATTCCTGCTCGCCTTTGCGTTGTTGGTCCTCCATACCCATGCCACTCAAGTGACGGTGCAAAGCGTCATGATGCCTGTCTATCTGCATGGAGCGGATGAGGACGAGCAAATCCGCATCATGAGCGTGCCGATCATCACCTATAACGGCAATCTGGAAGAGCTTTGCGGAAACATCTGCCGTTCTTTCATCCCGCCAAGTCCCCGTGACCGGATCAAGAACAACGTCAATGTCGGCTTTGAATATGGCATCCGTGTCTCGATGGAGTATGCGCGAGAGAAAGGCCTTCCAAACACGATCATCATCAATGCTTCTGCGGCCAAACGGCCTGAGGGTTACCCGTTCACGATTGAACAAGTGACTGAATCTGTCACGACATGCGTCAAGCAAATGACCGATGTGGTGTCAGAGAATAAAAATAAAGTCACCATCAAGGTACTGCCGCCGCCCGACAGCAAGGGTTCAAACGCAAACAGGTCAGAGGACCGACTTGAAAAAGAAACCGAGCTCTTTGCAGCTAGGTTGGCAGGAACAATCTGGGAAAAAGTAGGCAATTTCGAAGTGCAGCGCATCCGCTTTGACGGAGCCAAATTGTGCGCACTGGATTATCAGAACAAGCCAGTGGTCGTTTGGAACAGCACCCAGATTCACGAACCCCACCGAATTCATGTGGACTACTCAGACGGCACATCGAGCTGGTATTTTCTCGACGAAGACGACAAGCACCTCATCAACTGCAAAGTCAACCGATGGGCTGAATACAAACCTGCGGGTGACGGCTGGAAAACGGAAACGTTCAAGGAATTCCCGACACTACGTTTGGGAGATGATTCCATCGAAATCGACCAGAGACACGGCAAGCCGACTATCACGGTGCCTCGCATCAATGCTGGCAGCAGACTCTCCGAGTTCACGCTGCCGGATGGCAGACTTTTTTGGGCTTTTACTTCGGTGAACAGTCGGCAGTTGTGGCTGCTCGACGTGCGTCATGTTTTCGGTGGTCGGGTGTGCGGCCAGAAGAGGATCACCCAAGTTCGCCCCACCCTGCCCGCTGAGTTGCCCGAGCGGGAAAAGCGGATGGTCGATTTTATTTATCAGCTTAGAGAGGAAGAAAAGTGGTCCGCAGCAGACACTTTGAGCCGTGAGCTTATTCGGAGATCATCCGACCGGACACAGGCCAAGCAAGATTATATCCGCAAGCTTCTGGGTTATGCCTCCAAAACAAAAGGCGGCTCTCGAGAAGAGCTGCGGTAAGTCCGTGGCTGCATCCACAGCAGAACAAGTAAAGAAGTGCAAGGAGAGGGAGAGAGCGCGATTTTTGTGAGGGCAGTAGCTGCCACTGGAGCACTTCACTACGCTGCCACGTTGAACGAGCTGGGCCGGGGCTAAGCTGCTTTCGCGGTCCGCACGCGGCTTACATTTTGGGAGAGGCCATCCGGGAGTCGAACGGGCCATTGTCTGAGCCTTCCATCAATTGTCAGGCCTACGACCCCTTCACAAGGGGGAAGATTTACGGGATGGGCGAGAATGATGAACTCAGGCCCCATGTGCGACACGTCGTGACGCACGCCATCTATGTCGAGAAACATCTCAACAGTGGCGCTGTAACCGGACTTCGGCGAGGATGAGCGGATGGTGTTCGATTCCATGGAACAAAAGGCACTGGAGTATGCCGAGAGCCGTCACGCGGAACTGGGAGACAGCCTTGGCTTCGGAGTAGATGGTTGAGGTGCAACGCAATATTGGACCAGAGACGCTTAATTAGTTGAGGTTGATGTGCTGAGTTTCGAACTGGTTGGGTGTGAGGTAGCCGATGGCGGAGTG
>Ga0214188_100049_pt1 | contig 33086 bp, 56 predicted proteins | sample TroBogEpilimnion_5_FD_153026 | JGI IMG/M metagenome (GOLD analysis project Ga0214188, IMG submission 153026) | Freshwater microbial communities from Trout Bog Lake, WI - 01JUL2008 epilimnion | ecosystem: Environmental > Aquatic > Freshwater > Lake > Epilimnion/Euphotic zone | place: Trout Bog...
AACAATCATTTTCTTTTTTTCGCCAAGCCCAGCTAAATAACCTTTAGCTTTTGAATAATCCAATTTAAATTTTTCGTAAATATCATAAGCGTTGTATGGGTTAAATTCTTTCATTTGAGATTCAACCAAAGACCAGTTTGACCTATTGCATAGCCAATCCAAATAATAGAATTAGCTGTAGCCCCTTTTTGAAACTGTAGAACTCCGGTGATTAAATACCCAATCCCTGTTGCCCCGACAATGTATTTTTCCAGCATTTGTATTCCCCCTTGTTTCCATGTTTGTATTGCGTATAAAAGTCATCAAACATTACTTTACTAAAGTTTTTGTCTGTAATGTAGCTCCTAAACCAACTTAATCCTTTTGTGTGGCGTAAGTGCAACAAATACCTTACAGCGCATTTATGCTTGTGTTCTAGATCGCAATTCCCTTTGTTTGATGACATAATCCTTCATTTCGTAGTAGCTTCCAAAACGAGCTAATTTTGGGTCTTTACCGCACTCAATTTTATATGCTTCTTCAATTTGCTCATTTGTTACTAACGGAAGTTGTTTTTGTCTAGCAACTTCTTCTTTTACCCATTCGGCTTTAAACCCTGCCCAACCACGCTCACAACACATCTGCATTACATCTGAGAGTGACATCTTAGCTTTGTCAGCTTCTCTTTGTAAACCCTTGTGAGCAGTTTCTGTCCATTTTGCTTTTTTTGCTTTACGAACTTCTAAATAATCTTTAAATAAAGACACATCGACACCTTTAGGTGGTGCTATGTTTTTATTAGTTGTTGTTAAAGGTAAAGGTGATGGTGAAGGTGATGGGCATTCCTTAAGCATTGCTTGTGCATTGCTTGTAGCATTATTTTCTTGTTTATCCCATCTAGCCTGTGCAGCTTTTGATGCTCTTTCGTGCATTTTGGCTTTATTTTGCATTGCAAGAGCCAATTCTTTTTCAACTCTTGTATGAATCCAATAACCATCTGAAATACTAAAAAATTGCTTAAGCATTGCTTTAGCATTGCCCCAAGCATCAGGCGATAATTTAGAAATCTGAGCTAAAACTTGATCATTGTCTGGTAATCGACCAGATCGCCAATAATCCATAAGAAGCAATAAATATGCTCCGTGCTGTTCGGTGGTAAGTCTAGCTGTATCTGCTAGATAGTCCCCAATATAAAGGGGCATCCATATATCTGCTTTTTGCATACAATTCCTTGTCAAAGGTAGTCAAAATAGGGTGGACTTGGCAGAGAAGTGACTAAGTTCCTTTTTGGGTCAAGTAATGAGCTTTTCCCTAGCCTGTCCATAGATTTTACTACTTATTTCTGTTTTTTAGTTCTTTTTGGCTGAACAACAGTCTCAGTTTCTTCGGGTTTAATTTTATATTCATCAATTGCTTTGGTAAGGATACCCACAAGACCCCATTGGACAAGGGTTTCAAGCCCTTCTTTGTCAAAGTCAACTTGAGCGTTGGCTGATCCATCTTCGTTTTCCTTAATGATTTTTACGTCAATTTTCATTTTGTTGATCCCCCATAGACTTGATGATCCATATAGTTTAATCGTTCTCTAAGTTGTGATAATTCTTTTGTTAAAAAATCAGTTTTGTATTGTAATTGTTTAATTTCTTCGTCTGCTCTTGCAAGCATTTTAAGTAACATTTCTTCTTTATTCATTGTAGTTCGGGCCAAATAATGTGCCAGGACTTAGGAAATATATCCTTGCGAGTAATTAAACCATGCGACTCTTTTTCAAGAGTTGCGCCTAAAAATGCAAATTGCGATGATGGTATGTTGTTTTTTCGCCACATTGATACAGCATTTGGTGAAATACCTACCAATTTAGCAACTTTTGTAGTACCACCTAGCAAATCAATTATTGCTGAATCTGTTAGTTTTAGCTTCATTCAATTATCTTACATCGTATGTCGTTATTTTGCAAATAGTTCTTGACAGCCTATGAAATATGCTTACAATCAATTTTATAGCAATTTCGCTATGTATTTCGGGGGAACGAAATGGGTGAATTACACCAACTGATGTTAGAGCATGAAGAATTTTTAGAAAAGGCTTTAGATGATATGGAATTCAGTAATGAATTTATGTCACAAGCGCAAGTTGATTGCATACGCCAAGCGTGTGGTAAGCCACGCAACGCACAAGTTAATCTTGTATTGCGTGATGTTATTAATGACTTTGGCAAAATCTTTGGGGGTCAATTATGAATCAATCAGATTCAATCGCTAAATTAGCAACTGCTTTGTCAATTGTTCAGGGGAAATTAAGCCATGCTAAAAAAGATTCAGAAAATCCGTTTTTCAAGTCTAAGTACGCTGATCTTGAGTCTGTGTGGGATGCTTGCCGTGATCTTTTGGCTGCAAACGGCCTTAGTGTTATCCAGCTTCCTGGAGAAACTATTGTAAATACAATAGTAGCTAATGAAAGAGAAACAGTTATTGCAGAAATGTCATTAACAACAATTCTTGCTCATAGCTCTGGCGAATGGATAAGCCAACAAATGTCTTTACCTATGTCAAAGGTAGATGCTCAAGGCGCAGGGTCTGCGTTAACTTATATGCGTAGATACGCATTAGCAGCAGTAGTAGGAGTAGTACAAGCTGACGATGATGCAAATGCAGCAGTAGTAAGCAAGTCTAGTAGTGCAATGAAAACCATAGCCAAAGATATTTTATAAAGGAAACAACATGGCATATATACCTAAAGAAGGCTCAGGGAGTCTATTTAAAAATGATCGCAAGACTACAGATACGCACCCTGATTGGACAGGCACAATTATGGTTAATGGTAAAGAACATTGGCTTTCGGGTTGGGTTAAAGAAGGCAAAAAGGGTAAGTTTTTTAGCATATCAATTGGCAAAGAAAAACTGCCTATGGGATTTAAAGCTGCTGGATCGGATGAGCTACCTAAATCTGATCCTTTTATTGATGATAGTGTTCCTTTTTAGGAGATAGTTATGCAGAACCAAATTAAAGACATTATTGAAACTAAATACACGGAAAAAGTATGGATGGGGGTCAATGTTGATGAAGAACAACAACTCATTAGTTTTAGACCGGAAGATTTAGCATCAGTCATTAAGGCGGTTCTGCTTGTTGCAGCAGACTTATGCGTATTTCAAGAAGATAGCATGAGAATTACTAACTACTCTAAGGGCATTTAATGGCCTGCAAAAACTGTAAATTTTATGTATTTATGCAAAATGATATGCTTGGTGCTTGTAAGCTCAATCCTGTTGTGGTTAATAAATCGCCATCAGATTGGTGCGGTCAAGAAATCCCAGCACAATATGAAGCAGCAATAATTCCAGATGCACCTGTAGAAGTTGTGTATGACATTAACACGGATGAAGTAAAACCAAAAAGGGGAAGAAAAAGTGCTAATAAAGGACAGTCAAAGTGAGAGTGGGCATTGGTATGACGAATTGGGCAATCCAGCCTACGAAATCATCGGTGCAAACGGAAAACAAAGAGCGACAACCTTACGAGATGCCAAGAAACTTGGTTTATTGCCCAGCGTTACCACAGTCATTGGAGTTGCAGCAAAGCCAGGACTTGACAGATGGAAACAAGAACAGGCCATCCTTGCTGCACTTACATTACCTCGCCTAGATGGTGAAGAAGAAAAAGATTGGCTTAGTCGTGTATTAAGCGATTCAAGGGCGCAAGGAAAAGATGCTGCGGCAAGGGGAACTGCCATTCACAACATCATTGAGAGCTTCTTTGACGGCATTTTGCTGGAATCAGTACCTACCTATTGCCGTAACGTAGAAAACGCCTTACAAGCCGCTTATGGGGCTAGGGCATGGCTTCCTGAAGTTAGTGCAAGCCATACAGAATTAAAGTTTGGTGGCAAAGTGGATTTATACGCTAAAGCAGACAAGATTAAAGGTGTGCCAGGCATAGTTGTAGATTTTAAGACTAAAGAAGTCCCTTTGGAAAAGGTCGTTCCATACGATGAGCATATCATGCAAATGGCAGCTTACCGAGAATTGCTTGGTTTAGAGGGTGCTAGATGCGGAATTATGTTTGTAAACGGCTTAACTAATGAAGTGAAGTTGTGCGAAATCCCAGAAGATGAGCTACAAAAGGGATTAAAGTGCTTTTTCCACTTGCTTCGTTTTTTTCAGTTAAAATCGGGACTATAGAATTTATGGGGCTGGCATTGGTGATCCCCCGCCAAAAATCCTTCCGTGAGGTGTCAGCCCCACCCTGTTGTAAAAATACAACACCTAAATTATTTTTAAGAATATTGACCTAGATCAAGATTTTTATTCAAATTCTGTAATAAATTACATACATCAGGTCAACGACACTATTCAGCTCTATGGCTCTTAGAGATTTCAGACTAAAAAGACTTTGACCTGACTTTTTTAATTTTGGGGGAAATATGAAAGCAACTTTAATAGAATTAGCATTAGGTGGCCTTATGGGTCTGGTAATTGCAATCGTTATTTTTGGTGTTAATTATTTACGGACAGGGTATGTAATATGATTGATAAATCTGTTTTTTCCATACGAATGATGGAAACCCTTAAAAATAGGGAAATGTTTAAGAATAGAGCGCAGATTACTTTATTGTTAGAACGCAGAGGTAAAACTTTAGAAGCAAAACGTAAGCTAATAATGATTGCTAATTCGCCATTGTTTTATGCTTTTGGATATGAATATAACGCTCAAGAAGGAAGAAATTATGGTTTTGGATACTGAATTTGACGTGCCTGATAGGGCTAATTACAAATGCTATAAATTAGGCAATGTAATGTATATACCCCATTATGAGTTACCTGGTGTGTTTGTAGGTCCTAGTAAACGTAAAGAAAGCAAGTTTATACGAGCAGATTACGTTGCACGACACTTCTATAAAAGTGAACTTGTAAAGATGGGTGCTACAGAACATATTGAGCAGCTTTGGACAACTTCAGCAAGGGATCAAAAATGAGCTTATGGGATGAAGCTGGTGAGCTTGAAAAAATCGCTAATCAAATAAGCTGTTTAGGCAATGTTTTAGAGTTAGTTGCTGAAAAACTTACAGAAAATACAGAAAGTGGCACTCTTTGGCTTTGTAAAGACGTTTGTGTCAATATTTCTGAGCGTTTAAATCAACGTATTGTTGCTCTGTTAAACATGGACATGGACAATAAAAAGAAATGAACGCAAATGAACTAGCTGATTTAATTGGTTTGTGCGGTGATGGTGGATATAACCAAGATGCCGCCACCATGCTACGCCAACAACAAGCAGAAATAGAAGAATGGAAGCGTAAGTACAAAGATATGCACAACTTGGCTACACAGACAATGAGCCGAGTGCATCAACTAGAAAAGGCAAAAGCAAATGAACAATGAACCAGTAGCGTAAATTATAGAATCTGACGAAGAATTTAAAAATGGTAAAAATTATCCGACTTTGGATTGGTATGTAAAAGATATTTTAAATCTTCCAATAGGAACAAAGCTCTATACCCATCCAGTAAAAGAACTAACAGATGATGACATATTAAAATTAGCCAAAAAATCAGGTTTTGTTTTATACAAAAACAATATCGACTGGAGTAGCAATTATGATAAAGAAATAAAGCAATTTGCTAGAGCAATACTAAAAAGGGCTTCTGAAAAATGAAAGATTTGTTTGAATATAAAGATGGCGAACTTTATTGGAAAGTTAGTCGTGGTCGGCAAAAGGCTGGCAGTTTGGCTGGTGCAACCATTACAGACGGCTATAAACAAGTTTCTATTAACAAAAAACGATATTTAGTGCATAGAATAATTTTTCAAATGTTTCATGGTTATATGCCTGAAGCACCTTTAGAAATTGACCATATCAATCGAATTAGACATGACAATAGAATCGAAAATTTAAGGGTTTTAAGTCATGCTGAAAACATGAAACATCGAAAGGCAAGTGAGAAATGATTGATTATCTTAACAACGGCAAAGTCTTAATTAGCTCTAGGTATGACGAAAACCCACTTAAACCTCGTTATACAGAGCACGACCCAGATATGTTAGAGATTCAAAAATGGTTAATTGGCGATCCTTATAAGCTGCGTTTTGAATATTGGTGCAATGTGGCTTATATTCTTTTTCTTTGTTTTGTAGTTTTAGTGCTTGCGCTTAAACATTGAAGCCATTTAGCCAATATTTACACGATAAATATGATGCGCCTGCTCGTAAAGCTGTATCTGATTGGGTGCAGATGAAATGGGGAGTAGAGTGTAAAGATAACCCTAATAAGTATGGAGTTGATCTAATCGTTTGTCGATCAGGTGTTCCAGTTGGTGCGCTTGAGGTAGAAGTTCGTCAAGAAGGGTTTGATCAATTTGGTAGTATTCACAAAGCGCAACGTAAAGACAAGCTAACTCTAGGTAATCTGCCTGTTTTATTTTTTGCTTTAACTCATGACTTACATCGTGCTTATTGGGCAAAAGTAAGCTCTTTAGAGAATTGCCCATTAATTGAAGTCCCTAACAAATATGTTGCTAAAGGGGAGTTGTTTTACGACTGCCCCATCAAATTATTTAAAATAGCTGAATTAACAGACCTATTTTAATATTTTCGCATATTTGGTAAAGGAGCTTCTTTTTGGCTTGCTTGGTGCGGATGGTGAGCTTTCTCCATAGGCAAAGCAATATGTTTATCTAGCTTTTTTTCTAAGCGTTCTAAACGATCTTCTGTGCGATGCTCAGAGTCTTTAACATAATGACCTGTTTTTGTAAGTTTTTGCTTATGTTCTTTAATTTCAAATGCCATTTGCTTCTCCAATCATTTTTAATGCGTTAAATTTAACATCTTCAACTCGTTTAAGCCAGCCTTTACCAAATACAGGAAAAGTCTTTAAACCTTCATAAAAGTTAATTTTACGCTGACTAAACGCATCTACAATATCTTCTGGTTTCTTTTGATCTAAAAGCTGCATAGTTCTTGGGCCAATAGTGCCATCAGGCATACATTGTATGGCTTCTTGTAAGAGCTTTACAGCCCTTCCGGGCCCCATGTTGACTGCTGCATCAAATAAGCAATAATCAACGCCTAAAGGCAACTGTGGTGCGTAGCAAGCCATCCAATACTTAGCCTTATAAAGTCCTGATACTTGATCAGGTGTAAGGTTACGCATAATCTTGTCATCTACAGGATGACCTAGCCATTCTTCAAGAACTCGTTGAGTTACACCTAAATTAGTAACTCCACCTGGGTCTTGACTATTATTAACGTAGCCACCTTCTGATTTAAGAACTAAATCAAGGCATTTATCAAAGTTGTTTTGCACTATCTAATCCTATTTGAGTCCGAATCCAATCTTGGGTTGATTCGAGTTGTTGGGTGGTTGTGGCACATTGTTCGGCAAAATCCAATGTGTTGATGGTAGTGCCATTAATTGTGATGGTGGCGTTGGGAACGCTGGACATTGCACCGCTACCGGTGTCGTTGAGCATCCTGTGATAAAAATTGTGAATATTACTGACATTAGCGTTGTACGCATCTGTTACTCCTCTATTTATTAATTCTTGTTCTTTAAGTTTTGCCTTGTTTTCGGCAATTTGTTGTTCTGCAACAATTTTGACTTTATCTTGGAAATCAACAAAGCGAATATGCTCAATATAGAAACCACTAGAAAAACTACCAAGTACAAGTACAAGATATATGTAAGTTTGTCCACTTAGACCGCCTAAAAGATTAAGTAAAAAGCTCATTGTGGCTCTGCACCAGATACTTGTTTTGCTGCTACTGAAGCTGCGCCTGAACCTGATACGATTCCTAAAGCACCAGCTAATTCAGTAAGGCTAATATCTTTGCCTGTATAGATTAAATAGATTGCAGAACAGCCAACAAGCAAAAATCCAAGCATCCATGCCCATTTAGCAATGTCATGCGTATTGTTGTCTTTACCTGTCAATATGTGTGTAAAAATTTCATTCATAATTTATAACCCCATGTTAAATACCATGATATTAATGCTGCAACTGCAAAACAATAAAACTGTACTTTACGCACTTCTTTTAGATCATGCTTGAACGCTTCATTATTTGCACGTTCCATATTTTCTATGTCTAGCTTGATCTTTAAAACTGCATCCCATTCTTTAGCTCCATATTTCTTAACAAAATCTATCTTTAACTTTGCTTCTTTGTCGCTAATTTGTTTCTTTTGTTGCCAATCTTCTAAAGCCTTAATTAAGGCCGTTTGCTTACGATGTTCTTCTTCTCTTGCTACTCTACGTCTTTCCGTTGCTTTTTGTTGCGCTACAGCAAGTCCGTCATGCTGTATTCCTTCTATGCTTTTAGTTAAACCTTTACTAGCCTCTCTGCTTGCATCAATACTGCTGCTAAGAGTTTTTGCCCCTTGTGCAATACCGAATGGGTCTGACATGGTTCATTTTGCGCTGAAATAATGAGCTATAAAACCTATAAAAGAACTAATGCCTGATACCACCATCATGCCTACCCAAAAGCCACCACGACCTTTATTTGCCATAGCTAATAGTTCTTTAACATCTGCTCTTAGCTCTGAAACTTCATGCTCCATAGCTTCAACCTTTTGCCACATTACCCCTATTTTTACTGGATCAAGCTCTATCATTATTATGCTTTCTGGATGTATGCCAAAGCATAATAAGGTGGAAGATTCTGATTTGTACCGCTTGTACCAGCAGTAGCAATAGTTGTTCCTACTGTAATTCCAGTAGTTGAAGTACCAGTAGTTGTAGAACCAGCTAATGCTCTTGTTGGCTGATCTTGACCACCTAATCCACCAGTAGTTGTAGCTAATGTATGGTTATGTCCTGGGTCAGTTACAGTTGAAGTAGCAGTATGAGTATGGCTTACTACAATAGCATCTGCTGTACCGCCTGTTGCGCCTACTGCATATGTATTGCCTGCGCCTACAATAAATGAGTTGCGTAAATCAGGTGTTCCGTTTGTACCATCGCACAAATACCATCCACTAGGAACTGAGCCTGTAGAACCTGACCATAAAATAATACCGCCACTAGGAACTGCTGGTGCGCTTGTGGGAGCGTTTTGAAGAATAGGGTATAGATTATCTAAAGTTTGTATAGAAGTCGCTGTAGCAGACTGTATAACGAATTTATAGCTATATCCTGTAAACATCCATATCTCGTATGGAACACGACCAGCAGAGTCCAAAACAATAGGATTAGCGTTAGCAACTGTTCCGCCATTGTCTGTATAAGTAGCTAATGGGGTGCTTGTACCAGCTTGATAAGTATAAATTAACCCACCAGCTAAAGGTACACCATTATTATCAAAGTATTGTTGACCTACGCCAACTGGGGATAGTAGAACTGATGCCATTATTGAGTACCTTTTTCTTTTTGTACTTGTTGCAAATAAGATTCAAACGATGCAAGTGGAATTTTACCTATGCCATATTTGCTTGGTGCTTGTAATAAATCTTTTAATGCTGTGCTTCCAATGCCTTTTTCAAGATAAGAAGCAAAAGCTGGGCTATAAAGTGCTTTTTGCAACGCTTTAGGTGCTATATATGCACTTGTACCAATTCCCAATGCTTTTCCTATATCGCCTTCTTTTGCATAATCATAAGCAGCTAAAGCGGTAGGAATTGCTGCTTGTCCTGCCAATCTAGCGGTAGTTCCACTATTTGCCATTTTTTCAGGAAGAATATTTTTTCCAGCTTGAGCTAATTTAGCAAGTTCAGGATCATTTTGATAAAAAGCACCACGTTTTCCTTTTGTGGTTAAAGAGTTATATAACAAAGATGGGCTTACATGACCTTCAGGGTCTTTAAGAGCAATATCCTCAATCTTTTTCATATTGCCATATTGTTTATTTGTGGCTTTAAGTAAATCAATGTCCCCTTTTTTGCCAAATTTATCTACAGTATCAGATAAACCATCTAATAATTTATTTTTAATTTCGCCAGCATAATGAGCAGATAAACCACCTTGCTTTTCTAAAGCATCTAATTGACGTTTAAATGCTTGATATTGTTTTCCATCTAAATGTCCCATATTGGATTTAGATTTATCAATAATGTCATTTACAATATTTCCAACAGCTTTTTCATTTGAAGGCAAAATTCTTTCTGCTTCATTTTTTAAACCATTTAAATCATTTTGAAAGTTTCTTGTAACACGAACACCATTGCGTTCAAAAAGTTGATCGTAAGTATCACCTAAACGAGATTTAGCATTTTGTATTACTTCAGGGGTAATTTGTTCTACATCTTCCCCCATTGTTTTTGCTACTGCTTTTGTATAAGCATTATTTTGAACATGAGAAAATGCTTGATTTTCACCACCAGTAAAAGGATTATCAGATGTAAGTCTTTTTGCCCATTGTAATGCTTTAGAGCCTGTAGCTTGTGCCGCATCTAATGGAACGCCTGCATTCTTAAGAACTTGAACTGATTTTTCACCAATATCGCTTAAACCTTTACCAATAGGTTGAGCAGCTTTACCGATTGCGCCAACAATTCCTTGACCAGCACCACCTAAAACAGCTCCTGAAGCAATATTAAATGCTTTGCTTTCTTCTGGTAATGTAGGTTGAACTGCGCCCATAGTAGCACCAGTTAAGGCTGCTTTACCAATAGTACCACCTGGTAATGCAATAGCTTGACCAACTTCTCCAGCAACATTACCTAACATCCCTGGCGTTGTTTCTAATAAAGGTTTATTAGCTTCTCTTTGTGCAAGAATTTCAGCTTCACGATTAGCGGCAACTTCTTTAGCAGAAGGTAACCCTAGTTTTTCTGCTGCTTTTGAAACTTTTGGAAATGCTTTTTCTAATTGTTGAGCTAATGGGTCTAATGCTTGACCTATTCCGGTTATAGTAGTTTCACCAGAAGCCTTTAAACCTTTAAGAAATAACTCAGATTTACTTAATCCTTTAAGATTTTCAGGTAAATCTTTAGTAACTTCTTCCGCTTTAATAGGTTCAGAAATTTGCACTTCAGAAGGGTTTATAGGTTCATAACCAGAAACTTTAACTGACCCTAAAGGCTCAACTTGAGATGAATCAATAGCCATCTTTGATCCAACATTTTTAAGGTAATTTTGTGTTTCAGTTGCCGGTGGTTCATTTCCAGCTAAAACAGCTTTAGCAGCTTTTGTGCCACCATTGTAATGAGCAACAGCAGCTTTCCAACTGCCATATTGATTTTTTAAATCTGATAAATATTGCGCTGCACCTTTGGCAGAGCTAATTGGATCAGAAGTATCAACTCCATAAGCATCAGCCGTTGCTGGCATAAACTGAAATCGACCTTTAGCACCTTTGGGGCTTATTGCGGTATCACCACTTTTTTCAGCACCGACAATAGCGGATAATGCACCTTCTGGCAAATCATATCTCTGCTCAAGAGAAGCATATAAATTATCCATTATTTATATTCCCAAGTTTTACCACCATCATGGCTTACTACATCATGGCCTTTATATTTTCCATAAGTTGGATTGCCACGTTCTTTTCCTGTAACAGTATTTTGTTTTTGAGCAAACTTTTCTAAAATATGTTGTTGTGATTCTGCAACATGAGTATCAGGATTTAAAATTCCTTTTTTAGCTTTTTCAAGCAAAAATTGTTGTTCTTCAATAGGAATAGCATTTTGTTTATGACCAAATTCAAAGAAACGTTGCAATGCTCTTGGGTCGCTACTAATATCAGGATTATTTTTAAGATAATCGTTCATCATATTAGCCGTTGGATTACCTTGCATTTGACCAATGTTAGCGGTTACAGTTTGAGCAATAAATTTGTTTAAAGATTGTGCCGCAGATAAATCACCTTTGGCAACTGAATCAACTAAAGATTGTGGTGCGCCTACAGCTTGTAATTTTTGAGCAATATCTACATAAGTTCTTGAGCCAGCACCAGGCTTAAACTCTTTCATTAAGTTTTCAGCTTCATTTAGTCGCATTTCAACTTGTGTAGCACCAGCAACACGATTAGTTAAATCTTGCTGATATTGATTAAAGTTTGCAACTCCTGGTGTTGTTGGGTTTGATTCTCCAAGCGTTTTTCTTGTTTCTTGTATTGGATTTGTAATGACAGTTTGACCTAAAGCGTTTGTTGATGGCTGTTGTAATGCTGTTTGTGCTTGTGTATCTAAGCCAGCAAGCATACGAGTTTTAAGAAATTGTCTTAATCCTTGACCATTTGTTTGATTTACTGCTTCAAGATAAGGGGCATTAAGTTCTGCTGCTTTTGTTGGGTCTAATCCCATTTCTGTAGCAGCTTTAGCTTGTCTTTCAACTAATTTAGCAATCTTGTCTTTATTTGCTGCTGCAAATTGTGGGTCTTGTTCTGCTTGCACAATTAAAGGATCATTAATTAATGAAATTTGATTTTGTCGCATTTTGTCAGCAAAATCTGTAGATAACCCTAATTTAGCTTTAGCTGCACTTGTTTCTGCTGTTTCTGCTGCTGCTTTACCAGCACGAATTTGCGGTTCTAATAAAGCCTTTTCTTTTTGCAAAGCATTAGAACTACGACTGAGATCAACTATGTCGCTTAAACTCATTCCTTTAGGAGCTTCTTTATTGCCATAAATGCTAGGATCAATAGTTTGACCCATTGATGGTACTGAAACTCCGCTTGTGCCGATTGCCATATTTTTTTCCTTAATCCGCTATAAATCCAGAAGTTGATGGCCCACCACCAATAGGAGTTGCAGTCATTGATAAACCAGATGGCATTGTAAAGTCTCCAGCACCAGTAAAAGCACCACCGCCACCAGAACCACCAGCAGCTATTGAGCTAGTATTCATAGGTTGATTCATGCTATTTAATGCGCTGTAACCAAGCATATTGCCTGCTGTATTAGCTACACCACCATAAATATTGCCTTGTGCAATTTGACTAGCAGCTTGAGCGTTTGCTGCGCCAATGCCTAAGTTAGCTACGTTTGTGGCTGTGCCAATTTGAGCGTTTGCAGAACCTGTAGCACCAGCAAGGCCTAATTGAGCTTGATTCAAATTCATAGTATTAATATTGCTTCTTTGGGCTTGATAATTATTAAACGCATTTTGATACGCTGTACCAGCATAATTTTGCGTATAGTCTTGTAAAGCCTTTTGAGCATTACCGCCTGCTATGCCACCTGTAGCATTATTTGCTTGTTCATTACCTAATTGCCCTTGTTGTAGTTGAAAAGCATAATTAGGGGCTAATTGAGAATTTAAATCTTGATTACTAAATTGATTATTAAAATATGCGTTATTAGAAGCAAGATTAGATAGCGCAGTAGTTCCTGCTGCTGAATAAGGGGTAAATTGTTGTGATGCTTGTTGCCCAGCAGCAAGAAGATTGGCTTGTTGCGCCATAGCAGCATTAGCTTGCGTATTGGCAGCATTTTGCGCCCCTTGCCCAGCCATATATCCACCAACTAATGTTCCACCTACTACTGCTACGGCTACCCAACTCATAATTTACCTTCCAAAGCCATTTTTTGGCTTTCAATAACAATTTTTTTCAATTTATTACTTGAATCAAATAAAGCAAGTTCATCAGGTTCAATCAATTCTGCCTCTATTTCATCTAAATCAGTTTTATCTGTTTTATGTACAGTAATTCCTATAGCATCAGACAAAGCAAAAGTCACTCGTTTTGTTCCAGGTTTAGACTCGATTATATCGCCTGGAAGCAGTTTTTTCATCCCATTTTCAGTCCAAGCTATTATTTCTCCCATAGCGCACATAAAAAAATGATCTTTTAGGTGAACTTTACCAACAATTAACGTACCGGCTGGTCTAGTTAGCTTTCTACAATACATACCTTCAGAGAAGTAATGTTCTGTTTTAAGTTCAACTTGTGGCATACAAGTCATTTCTGCTTGTAATTTTAATATTTGTTCTTGGGTAGGAATACCCATTTTTTCAATAATGTCAGACATTGTAATAAGGCACTTTATAAGGTTTACCAGCTACTGTAATGTTAATAAAGCCTACAGGATTGCTAGGAAGCGTTCCTGTCCCTTTTGTTGCGTTTGTTGCGCTTGTAAAGTTCAATATATTCAAAAAATACTGTTGCCATGCCCTTGTAGGCATTTTTGTTTGTTCGTCTAAAACAGGTGTATTCGGGTAACTATTTGATTGACTGTTACCCCATAAGACATTAGCCATTAATTTTCCCCTGCGCTTGCTTTAAGGTTAGCAGACACGATTACAGCGTTTATAGGGTCTGTAACCACTACTTCATAGATTCTATCTCTTGCCCAGCCTAATCTGCGCCAAATAATACGATTTTTGTATCTTCCGACTTTACCAATTCCTGACCAATGCTCGTTACTCCATGTTGAGCCACCATCTGATGACCAACGTAACATAGCTTGAGGGTTTGCACCAATAGTTTCAGCATTTAAAGGTGGATCGGTAATACCTTCTAAACCTACGCCTGGCTGAAATTGTATTTGTAATTCGTCAAAATATTGACGTTGTAAGTCTGTAGTTAAATGTGGGCATCTACGCAATCTGCGTATTGAATCGCTATTATCTGTGTAATTGTTAGGGTCTAATTGATAGATTTGACCATTTTGCCAATCACCTACTAAAACTACGTTTTGAAAGAAAGCAGAGCAATTTGAGCGATGACGATGATAATTATTTTGACTATCTGTCCATAGCCATTTATGCCATAACTGAGTCGTAATGTCATACACCCAAGTAATATCAAGACTAGGGAACGTCACTACATAGCACTCATGGCCCTCTAATTGATAAGTATAAGCAATAGCATCAGAAATGCTTTGATTAACAAGAGTGTTTTCTACAGCATGAGTTGATATTCTTTGAGGAAAATATCCATTCATAATGACTATTTCAGCTTGCCCACGATTGTTTTTAGCTACATAAGCAAAAGAATTGCCTAAACGAGCAATTGAATTGGCTGCGGCTAAACCATGTTGACTTGATGAGCCAGGAATTCTTTGAAAAGCAAATGGGAATGTACCTTGATCTGCCCATACTTCTGAAGTTTGTTCACCTAATAAATAGACTTGTCCATGATCGCAGACTAAAGAAACAAGGTTATCAGGCCCTGTAAATTTGCTTGCATAGCTTAATCCATAAGTAATAGGGCTTAAAAGATTAGAAGCTGCCCATTGTTGGGTGCTTGGTCTGTTATAAACAAAGTAATTATCTACTATATCTACAATTGAAGCACCTTGAAATGCGCCATCAGAGCTAGGTAATACGCTAAAGTTAAGCAAATACATTGTTTCAGACGAAACAGTTTGTGATCCACTTACTACATAATTACCTGTTGAACCTGATCCTGTACCAAAAGTGAGATTAAGGGTTAACCCTGTTCCTGCACCATTTGAAGATGTAGAAGCTGGGTTTGTAGGAATAGAAGTATATTGACCGGCAAATGTTTGAGTCAATCCAGTAACAACGCCTGCTGAAATAGACGATACAGTATAAGTAGCTGGGCTTGAGCCATAAACACCACCTAAGACAGTTATAGTGTCATTTATAGCGTATCCTGTGCCGCCTGTAGCAATAGACTGACTTAATACAGTTCCAGAACCTAAAGCTGTAACTACAGTATTAGAAGCTACACTTGTTCCTTGAATTGTTTGACCTGGGTAAATTGTTCCACTTGTAACGGCTGTTACAGTAAGGGTTGACCCTGATATAGAAGCTGTTATAACACCAGCTACAGCAGCAGAGTTCATTTGAATAGCAGTTGCAATACTAGCTGTGTTATTGATTGTCCAAGTTGTTCCACTACCGCTAACAATAACTGTTTCGTTAGGAACGCCAATACCAAACAATGATTGATTTACAGCAATTGTGCCGCTAATTACTCTTGTTATTGTAAGAGTCGTTCCTGAGATTGTGCCTTGAAATACTGCTGCGCTAGGTGCTGAAATACGCCATGTATAGCGATATGATCCATCAACTATATATACGTTTGTTCCGTTATCACTAATGCCTACTTGACCTGTTGAGCTATTTAATTGCCCAATAATTGTAGGGGTAAAAGTAGAATTTAAAACGTAAACGTATGGGCCACATACTGCAACGCAATATTGACCACCGCTTACTGTTCTCATACCACGAACTACTTGGGCATTTTGCAAAGTAACTACGTTAGTAAGACCAGGCGTGGGATAAAGTGCGACAACACCTCTTGCGCCTTGACCTTTAGTTGGGTCAATTTCAGGCCGCCAATTGATGCACTCTTGGTCATCTTGATAAATAGACGGAGCTGTGTACGATGCGCCAACAAAGCCAAAATCCATAATTATTCGCTTTCCTTGTATGAATCACCACGTAACAAGGTTTTCATACTAGCACGACTTAATTCAAATTTTTCCATTAATTGTAAAACAGTCATACCATTTTTCCTAAGTAATCTAGCTTCTCTAGCTTGATCCATTGTAAGTTTGCAACGTGGGCCAGAATCTTGTGGAAATCTTTTTTGTCTGCCTTTGGCAACTTTATCAGCCATATTATCAGCATGAGTGCCAACCCATAAATGTTTTGGATTACAGCAAGAAGGATTGTCGCAAGTGTGTAAAAGAAATCCTGAATTATCTGTAAATTTGGGCGCACTAAGGTTAATCGTGTTTGGATAAGCAAGCGAATAAATGACTCTATGAGCATAGTAGCCTTTGTCATTAATCCAAGTCCTTCCATAACCATCATGATTTATAAAACCTTTCCAATTCCAACATTCATCTTTGCTACGTTTATCAACTTTGCTCCAAAGCACTTTAGGAGTGTTTGCTGGTTTTCCTGGCGCACCTATTTCTCTGTTTACTTTTCTTGCGTATGCTTCGTTATCTTTTAATCTTTTTATTGCTCTGTTTACTTTTAATTTTTCTGCTTTTAATTCTGCTAGTGTTTTCATGATAAGAATCCTTTGTTAGAATCTTTATTATATCACACTATCGAACAAATACTCTATCTAAAGAAACCCCCACTCAAAATCCATCCTGCATCTTTTTGTCTGCTTGCCAACATAGCATCAGCAAATCGAGCAGATTGAACAGGTTTCATATTGATACGTTTAACAGTAGCTTTAGCTTGAGCAGCATAGGCGTTAATCATCGTTATTTGCGTTGCACTAGATTTTCCATACATAGGCATCAAACGCTCTGCTAGACACCATCTGAGAGCCATTGTGTAGCCCTGTGGAAGAATAATCGTATCATTTAGATTTGTATAGCTTTGAAACAAATTATCTGTAAAAATGTGCATTTCGCCTTGCGATGGATTAGGCCATACATAGATGTTTCCTAATGTTTCGCTAGGCTGATAATAAAGAGCTTTAGGCCAAGGCCCATTTAAAGTCTTTAAACCAATCATTTGATAATCTTCTACTGCAAGAATAGAGATTGGGTAGTCCAAGCCACCATTTACAATAGGTACACCATTACTATTAGTATTAATGCGTACAAATGCTGAATCAATGCTTAATGGGCGTTGATAGTAAAGGTTGATAGTTTCAGAGCTTACAGTTTGACTAATATTTAAACGATATGTGCCTGCTTCATTGACGTTGTTTCCTGCGCCTGTGAGCATGGCTACAATTTTAGTTCCTGATGTAATTCCTGTACCACTAAGGGTTTGCCCTACGTTAATTGCGCCAGAAGTAATGCCTGTAACAGTTAAAGTTGTGCCTGAAATTGATCCTGTGATAATTGCGCCTATTTGACCACCAGGGCCAATAGTATATTGAGTCTGACCAGGAACGATAGGAAATACAATTTCGTTCTTGTAATAGACCATCATTTCTTCGTTTGACCATTGATCTATTAGATCATTGAGCATATCAAAAGCATCTTGAGCTGCATCTGCGCTAGGGCTTTCCCCAGCCTCTAATGCGCCTATGTCTTTTAATGCTCTAGAAACAATATCGTAGGGGGTTGTCATAGTTGAACCTTAAATACTTGTGGTTTCCAAGGCATAGGAACTGGTTTATGTAATTTTAACGCTTCTACTTGATTTTCGATACCCATTTTGATATGGTTTTTGCCATCAAAAATAGCTTCATTTTCTAACCAACCAATAATTGTGCTTTCTGTAATTTGTGCAAAAGGCACTTTTTCAGTAGGCTCTTCAAAATAAAAATTTCCTTCTGTTTCTACAGAATATTCACCTTCTGTGCCTATTAAATGATATTTAACACCTGTAATAACAGTATCTTTAGCAAATACTTCTAAAATTTTCCATTTATATTCCATGATTATCCTATCAATGCCTTTACTTCATCTTGGGTTAAACCTAATGCGGCTAGTTTAGCTAGTGCAGAAGCCTTTGCAGTTATTGGTGCTTGAATGGCATCAATAATGGCTTGTTTTTTAGTTTCATTAACTACTACTTGACCATCTACTAATTCCCAAGCATTAAAATACTGATTGTCAGTAGGTAAAGAATTGGTATCAACAATCATTGCACCTTCAGGACAATCTTTAACTAACACTTCTTCAATAGACAATTCACCAGTAGGGGTGCAAACTGATACACCGCCATTGGAGTTAGTAAAAATAATTGCTTGTGTCATTTTGGTTGTCCTTTATTAATCAAATACTGCGGTACATACAAATCTAGTAGCAAATTGCCCAACACCATAAACACCTGTATTTATTGCGTAAGTTGTTGTAGTTGGAGTAACTGCATTACCACTATTATCTGTAAATACTGTTGCCGTAACATTTCCGTTTGAACCAGTTGATGCTGTAGCAGTTGCAATAGCGGCATAATCTGCATTAGGCAAAGCGTTAGTTAAATTTACTGTGTAATACCCAGTTGAATTTACAGTAATGCTTGAAACATTGTATGAAGCAGAAATAGTACCGCTATTATTAAATTTAGCCCAAGCCTTTGCAGAACCTTTAATAGCGTTAGTAGAAGAAGTGCTATTAGTGCCGTCTGATAGGGTTGTTGTAGTTAGCGTTGTTACTGTGCCTGTAGCAATAGTTCCACCAGCAACTAAACCAGCACTAGCTTGTGTAGTGGCGTTGTTAAATGTTAGACCATTAGTCCCATCAATAATCATTGACATTATTCATTCTCCGCTGGTAATGGTGTGTTGCCTTCAGAAATCCATTTTAGGTAGGCTTCATCAAATTCATTGCAAGTAACTCGGCATAAACCATCATCGTCAATTTTGGCATAAATTTTAATGCCATCTTGATTTGTTCTTAATAGTTTGTATGTCATCATAACTCCGCAGAAACAGCTAAATAACCAGCCGAATTTAAATATCGTAATTGGCATCCACCGCCAGCAACTAAACCAGCAGTAACAGTTCCAACAACTGAAACTGTATTTATCGTTGCATCGTTAAATGATGGTACTGCACTACAAGTAGTATCTGTATTTAAATTAGAAATAGCATAATGAGATGCAGTTCCATCTGTTTCTAATGCCGTTGGAGAAGTTCTCATTGATACAGGCATATTTAATACATGAAGTGCTTGAGTTGTAGTTGTGATATAGCCTGATAAAACTCTAGAATTTCCCGAACCATTAATTATTTTGTAATAGTAACGCTGACACAATGCTAACTCTTGACCATACTGACGATATTCAAATCCAGTAGCACTACTACCTACTTCTAGTTGAACACCAGTAATGTAGAAGGTTGCTCCGCTTGTTCCTACTACGGATGTATTTCCAGTTGCACCAAAATAAGCTGAACCAGCCCAAGTATTAGCAGTTCCCAAGTATGTTGAGCCTGAACCTAAATTAAAGAAAACTCCAATACCACGACTATTGGTTGTTAACCAAGTTCCGCTTGTATCACCAGCAATAGTAATGCTAACTGTTGTCCAAGTGTTTGCAGAAGAAACTGTAAAGCTAAATGGATAACTTCTGTTTTGTGCCCCATTTTGCAAAGCACCACCAAAAGTTCCAGTCAATGAAGAATAAACTTGAAATGACAAAGTAACTGTTTTGGCATTAGCAGTTCCCCAAGCTAAATCTGCACAATTAAATCCTTCAATAAATTGCTGAATATAAAAAGCATCTCCAGAAGCTACTGAATAAGCAGAGGATGAAGTAATTAATAAAGAGTTAGAAAATCCTACTGGTGCTGTTGAAGATTGTTGTGCTGTAAATTTAGATGCTTGAGTTAATCCACATCCCCATCTATCTAAACTAAATTGTCCGTTTGTAGGGGTAATACTAGCACCAGCATTTCTTTGGTCAATAACCATCGCACCATTGATAATACGATTACGCATAACAGAACTAATAGGGCGCAATACTCCACCATTTGAATCAGTTATAGTATCGCCGCCATATGTAATGCTCATGCTAATTGCTCCGCAGTTGGTTTAGCTAGTGTTGGGTGATTCCAAGAAGCAATGTAATCGCCTTTGCCGTCTGAATCGTTTTGAAGTTGAATTGTTCCTCTTGGGGAAAAATCGTCATCTGTTAAAGATGGGTAAATTGCTTTAATTTTTTCGTATAAATTCATTATGCAGTCCTTACAAGGCAACCTGAAGCAAAAGTGTAATTTAAAGAAGCATTGATTGTATAACTTGCAGTACCTTGTGCATAAGCATAAAATTCAATGTAATCAGTTGAGCCATTGCAATAAATAATATTGCTTGCAGTTCCTATTGCCGTAGTTCCGCCTGACGCAGATAAATATTGACCAGAACTAAAAATGCTTCCATTTTTATAAATAAATGGCTCTATTATTGTTAAAGCTACGGATGTTATATAAACACACATATTAAATTGGTAATACCCAGCTACTGTTGGTGTAAAACGATAATTAGATGTATTAAAACAAGAAGCAGAATCGTAAAGTTTTGTGTCAAAAGCTATTTTATTAAGTGTGCTAATTGTCAATCCTGTTTGATTAGCACTTGAATAAACGCTAAATACTGGTTGATTACCTGAAACTAAAGCAGTACCAGTAGCGGCAGGAAGCGTAATAGTATTTGTACCAGCTACGGCTGGGGCGGCTAATGTAATAGTACCGCTTGTATCGCCTGAAATGACTACTGAACTCATAGAACCACCCACCTTTGACCTGAACTTACTGTAACTGATTGACCGCTTGCAATTGTCATAGGACCAACACTCATTGCATTGTTTCCTGTGGCTATTGTGTAGCTTGTAGATACAGTAGAACTATTTAGTTGTAATCCGTTAGAAGCTATAGTGATAGGTGAAGTTAATTCGCCTGTTGATGGCTTATAAAGATATTTAGTTGAACTTGTATATTCAGTTGAAGCAGTACCGCTTGTTACTCTTGCATATAGTGGGTAATAAGCAGTTGCAGAACTTGTATCGTCTGAAATTGTTACGCCTGTTGCTGGTGCGGCAGCCCAAGTAGGAACACCACTAGCTAAAGTCATAATATAGCCGTTAGTACCAGCCGCTAAAAATGTTGTTGCACCGCTTCCTGTTTGATAAGGAACAGAACCATTAGCACCGCCAGCTATATTTGTTGCTGTAGTTGCTGAAGTAGCAGAAGTTGCAGTTGTGGCATTACCTGTTAATGCTCCTACAAAAGTCGTGGCACTAAAAGAACCAGTAGAAGGAACATATTGAAGTTTTGTAGAGCTAGTGTCTATTGTGTTTGTAGTGCCTGAAGTAGCATTTACAAATACAGGATAAAACACGCTTGCAGATGATGTTTGGTCACTAATCGTTACGGCAGTTGTTACTGTTGTCCATGATGGAGCAGAAGTACCATTAGATGTTAAAAACTGACCTGTTGTTCCATTGGCTACAAAAGCAGTTGTTCCAGCTCCAGTTTGATAAGGTATTTGACTAGCAATACCACCAGCAAGATTAGTTGCTGTTGTTGCTGTAGAAGCTGATCCTACTGACAATGTGCTTTGAGCAACGTATTGTGGTGCAGAGCCAGTTGACGTTAATACATAGTTTGCAGAACCAATACCTAAAAACGTTGTTGCGCCTGCGCCTGATTGATATGGCAAAGAACCAGCTAAACCGCCTGATAGATTAGTAGAGGTTGTAGCTGATGCTACTGCACCACTAACAATAGAGCCTAGAATTGATGTAATCCAAGTAGGATTTGAGTAGCTACTAGTTGTATATACACCATTCGTTACTGTAGCAGCGTTGCCTGTAACATTTATTCCCCATGTGCCACTTGCGCCTGTACCTGTAGTGCTAGGTGCGCCAATAGTATTGTAAGAAATAGTCTGAGCAACAGAGCCATTAAAAGTTGTGCCTGATGCTGCGCCTGTACCACCATTATTAAATGTAACGCTATTAGTTACACTTCCGGCTGTGGTAGCTGATCCAGCAGAGCCACCAATAGATAATGAAGTTGCTGTGCCTGTTAGCCCAGTTCCAGGACCGCTAAAACTACTATTAGCAGTAATGGTAGTACCAGTAACAGTTGAAGCAGTAGAAGCCCCAATAGTTGTGCCATTGATTGATCCACCTGTAATTGCTACGTTATTGGCATTTTGCGTTGACATTGTGCCAAGCCCAGAAACCTGAGTATTAGCAATTGCGATACTTGTATTCGTTACGCTAGTGACTTGACCTTGAGCGTTTGTAACAAAAACAGGAACTGCGCTTGCAGAACCATAAGTGCCTGCTGTGCCTGTGTTTGTAATGCTAAATGTATAGCCTGTAAGACTTAATCCTGTGCCTGCGCTATAAGTAGCTGAAGTCGTAAATTGCGCCCAAGTTACAGGAGTTACGCCTAATGTACCGCCAGGAGTTACTGTACAGAACCATGCGCCACCAGCTTGTGAACCATATTCAATAAATGCAATAGCTGAAACTAACTCATTCCATGTATCTGCATCTGTAGAACGAGTCCAAGCACCGCTAGAGGCAATATAAATGCCATTGTTAGCACTTGTACTCTGATTTTTAACAATGACTCTATCGCCTGATAAAGTCGTGTAAGTGTCAATTGTTTGCAGACCTGAAAGCGTAATATTGGCTGTTGTTGCACAAGCTACAGGTTGTTTCCAGCTTATTCCAGCAGCATACGATTGCAAAGCAAGCAAGTTAACAATGTCAGTAGCACCGCTAGGTTGAGTTGTTATTTGACCTGTAGTTGTTGTGATATTAGTAAAAACCCCAGTAGATGGGGTAGTAGCACCAATAGTCGTGCTATCAATCGTACTATTTGTAATGGTTAACCCTGACTGAACAGGGTTAGTAGTAGCGTAAAAGGGCATATTCTGCCCTATAAACGTATTAAAAGACCCATCCAAGTTAAAATACGCTTGGACAGGCAGTAGATTCTGAGTTACAGAATCATTTATGTTTGCCATAAATTACCCTTAATAGGCAATACAGTTAATTAAAACCACATCTCCAGCAGACATATTTGCAGCAGCACCTGTTGTAACAGAATAGCTAGTAAATGTAACTGATGTTGCTGTGCTACCTGTTAGCTGTAAAAACAATGAACTACCACTTGTTACATCGGCAGCAAAAGAAAGCCATCCATTAGGGGCTGTAGGAAGGCTAATTGTTCCGTTAGCTGCGCCACCTGTGCCAACTGTTACTTTAAAACAAAAAGTGTTATTAGCAAGAACAGTAGGGCCTGTGCCAAAACCGCTAGAAACTGTAGGAAGCGTGGTAGAAGCAACTAAATTATTGCCAATAGACAATGAACTAGCATTGTATGGGGCATATAAAGCATTACCACCTTGACCATATAGACCTAAACAATTGTTATTAGCATCGTATTCAGCCTGAACTGGCAATAGATTGATAACTGAACTACTTGCTACGCCTGGGTTTGCCATAATTATTCCTTAGTTTTGATCGACCATAGGCAATACATATAGCGTATTAGCTGTTCCAATAGCTGTAATAGCAAAGCTAGGCGGTACAGCAATCACAGTAGGCTGTGACATTGAAATGCCTAAAACAAAGCTCTGTGAGCTATTTCCACCTGTTGGGAGAACGGCTGCTGGTGCAGTTGTCGTTGTTCCTGCAACGGCTGGAGCAATAGTAATAGCGATAGGTGTTGTACCTACGTTTAAAAAGCCACAAAAGTTCGCTTGATCATTACCATTAGGGGTAATAGTTACAGAAGTTGAACTAGATGTAGTTACTGATATGGCCGTTGTCGGGCCAACAAAGCGGTAAGCTGATACGTTAGCCATGATTTATCCTTAAACAGCAGTAGATGGTGCTGGGCCTTCTAAGCGAGTAATTTGAATAGCATACAAGCCAGAAGCTGGAGTAGCACTAGCGGTAGCACAGTTTCCAAATTGAACTGACAATACGTTTGCAGTTAAGCAATCAGCTTCAGCAACAACAATACCAGCAGTTTGTGTGCCTTGATAACCAATAACATTTACAAAATCAGTAGTTTGTAAGCCAGGAACGCTAAAAGTCTGTGCAGCAGTTGTATTTAAAGCAACTTGGGCTGGAGTTAATGATGGGGTAATATAAAAAGTTTCGTGGGAATTGCCACGAGTAACTGTGGTACTAGACATAATTTTTCCTTTGCAAAGGGGTAGTGTGGTAAATCTACAACTATTTTACATTGTTTTGTTGATCTCTCAAGTGTTTTCCACAACTTCCTTTAAAAGTTTTGTAGCCAATGTGACCTAGCTCAAATTCAAGATTTGCCCATACTTTGCCACCTATATCTACCCATCTTTGGCAAAAACTAAAATCTTCACTTAAACGATTGCCGTCAGGCGTTTCATAAGGATCAAATAAAGGCCAAAACTGACTGTTTTCACTTGTGCTTCTTAAAGTCTGACGAGGATATGCTTCAATCATCTTTTCGGCACAATTACGGCTAATCTTCATAAAGCCACCTGGCAAGCCTAATACTTCCATTAACCCTGTTTCTGGGTCATTACGATATTCTTCTTTTATGCCAATTTTAAAAGGCCATTCAAATGGGTCTTGTTTTTTAGGGTAAATACCACCTACTACATCTACAGGGTAATCAATTAACTGAATTAACGCTCCTGGCTCCCAAAATACGTCATCATCAATAAACACTAGCGTATCTGCTTTAGAACGTACAAAAGCACCAAATAATGCGCCTCTTGAGCCTGCTATATCGCTATTACCAATATCTTCTGCAATACTAAATTTATCGCCACGACCAATAATATTGATAGCATCTAACAAAATAGCTCTCATAGTCGGAAAATGTACCTTTGCTGAATAGCAAGGCATTGCAATCATTACATTTTTCATAAACTCCCCTCAGAATGTTAAAAACCCACCCTTTTTTAAGGGGTGGGCTTCTATTTTACAACAGATTACTGTGCTGACAAATCGTAACCATATACATATACGTCAATTGTGCCTGTTACAGCAGCAGAAGATACGTTTACATACAAAGTTTGAGCAGATGTTGCACTTGCTACTAAAGTTGCAGCTACAACTGATGCGTTAGCGGTAGTTGTGTTAGTTGCTAAAGCCGCTTTAGTGTAAACAGCCGTACCACCAGCAGATAAGCCTGTGTAAACACCTAAATAAGTGCTTGCTGTAGATACTGCTGCGCCAGCGTTGTTACAGTTAGCCGTAATAACGGATACTGGAACATAGCTAGTTACATCAATTACGTTAACTGCGGTATCACCTAAAGTTGCCAAGCTAACACCTTGAGCAGTTGCGATCAAACGCAATGCTTGGTTAGAGCCTAAAACTTGTGGGTGAATCGAGGTAGTTACTGCTGGTCCTGGATTAGACATTTTAGTTTCCTTTCGTTATTCGTGAATTAAGCTGCAACACGGCAAGCGAGTTCAGGATACAAGTTAGCCCAACCATACAGAACGTCTAAACGAGTAGGAATAGAGTCGTTGTTAATGGTGTATTGACGAACTACACGCATTGACAGACCGATTTCCTTGTCGCTTGCACGACCAGCAAAGTGAACACCCTCTGGCAACTCAAGGTCGGCTACTGCTAGAGTAAACGCATTGCGGTGCATGATGATGTTTTGTGGGGAAACAGTACCAGAGCTATTAAAGAAGCTAACAGCAGCAGTTGCTGAAGTAGAAGGGATAGATACGTTCTGGAACTGACCAGCAGTAATAACCGCAGGGCTTACGTTAACAGTAATCGTGCTACCTGAACCACTAACAGCAGTATTAACAACAAAGTTGCGTAGCTTGTTTGAACCATAAGCCTGACGATTTTGTGGGTTAACTGCATAAACGCCAGCGATTGTGAATGTATCGCCTTGGTTTAATGAAACACCATTGGTCAATGTCAAAGTGATGTTTGAGCTTGATGCCCAACCACTTGTCAAGAAACCAGTAGCAGTTGTAGTTGCTACAGTAGCTGTACCAGCAAAAGAACCGAATGTATGTGCTACAACGTTCTGATCCATCTTCCAGTTCATACCAGCAGAGTCACGACCCATCAAGCCTTTACGATACTGTTCGCCAATAGCTTCTTGTGGCACAAATAAGCCTTTCAAGCTGTCAACGATAGTAGCGGAAGTAAACGGCTCAACGATACATGATCTACGACCATCACGTGGTGCGCCTTCAGAGTCAAGGTAAGCAGCAGCAGTCAAATAGGTGATCAAACCTGTTGGTGGAGTGCCAGCAGTACCGACAATATTGGCGGTGTTGTTAGCGGCCTGTAACGTACCGTCACGGTCGATTTTGTTCGCAATTGCAGCACATTCTGTTACTTCGGCTTTCGCCTACTGACCATTTCTGGCGGGGCAACTTCTTCGAATCACCCTCTAGAACTTTGTTTACATCTAGTTGCGTTCTAGTTCAGACTATCGCATCCCATTTCAGGGCCATCCCACTTAGTCGTTCAGGCTGCACAGAGTTTCCTCTTGCTTGCCCCTTGTTGTCCTCTACAGGAGTTCCAAGTCAATCAGGGACAGTTTTCCTAGCTCTTAGTGAACTAGGCCGCTACTGTTAACGGCTGGCTTCAATACACGATCAGAGAACATATCTAAAGACAATGCCAAATCTTGTGTTGTGAACTGTGTGTCAACGTGGAACTGTGTTGACAAAGTTACAGGCACAGAAGTTTCATTGAAATCTTCTACGTTCAGGGCTGGCCCTGTAGTTCCAATAAAGCGTCCAGGTTTCATTCTGTTACTTTCAGTCTTTCGACTTACTGACCATTTTCATGGCGGTGCAACTTCTTCGAATCGCACTCTAGGACTTCTTTAGTTATATCCTAGTTCAGACTATCGCATCCCTTTCGGGGCTTCTCACTTAGTCGTTCAGGCTGCTTTCGCTTGCCCCTTGTTACCCACTTCTGGGACTCCAAGTCAATCAGAGAAACTTTTTCGTCCGCACACCTAACTCTTTTTACGGACGTTTACTGTGTTACCGATCTTACCACCTCAAATATAAGATCCACAGTAAAAACTGAGGCAGGCTTTATACCACAGCGAATTGATCGTCATAGTTACGATCTACTTCAGATGTAAATGTTAATTCGTTTTCTAAGACCATCAACGCTTCGTTAGTGATCTTGGAAATGGTTAGCAAATTATTTGCCATGATTTATTTCCTTTATTAAATATTGGGTATATCAGCGTATCCGTTTAGCCTGTCTTGCAGCTTTCCATTGGGCATAAGTCCCATGAAATGCTCCATTGCCATCAATAAGAACGTCTGAAGTTCCTTTTCCGGCAGTTAAAGGCTTAATCGGTGCTGGTGCTTTACTACGAGCAACAGTTTCGCTTTTCTCAACAGGAGCTTCTTTACGCTCGAATTGAACTTCCAATTTCCCTAATTCCTTGAGTGCTTTATTAGTCGGCATTGCTGCCAATTTACTAGCGTAATCATCATCTGATGCTAGGTGATATAGGATTTGTGGGCCTACATCTGATTCTAGAATTGCATCTCGTACTTCATCTCGTACTTGCACGTTGCTAGAAGCTACCATATCGTCAAAGTCAGGAATATCAGCTTTAGCAGATTCGAGTTTTGCAGACCACGACTTGATTACTTCGTTTCTCTGTTCATCTACCTTGCGTTGCTGTTCTTGTATATCACGCTGTTCTAATGCCTTTTCTGCGCTCCATTCGGCTAATGCTTCAGCGTATTCAAAAGCATCATTAAACTGCGATGCTTGTGGTTTTTCGATGACAGGATCAACTTTTGGAGATGCAGGGGCTTGTCTGCTCTCAAGTTCTTGTAAACGTGCTTCTAAACTTGCTTTATCTGCCTCTGCTTGTTTGGCTCGTTTTGTAAGTTCTGAAAATCGTTTTTCAAGTTTGGGATTTTGTTTAGGCTTGTCTGTTACTTGCGCTTCATCTTCTGCCTCTGGTTCACTCTCAGCTTGTGCCTCAACTGCTGGCTCTGAATCAGGAGTTTCCTCAACTGCTTCAGCCGCAACAGGGGCTTCCTCACTAGCTAAACCAAGTTTATTAGCAGTCCATTCCGCTAAATTATCGCTTGTTACGACATTATCTGCCGTTCTTACATTTGCTTCTGACATGGATAACTCCAAGAATTAACCCAATGAACCCATTGGTAGGTAAATGCTTTTATAACATAAATGTTGTGTTTTTACAACATTATTCTGGTTCGTAATTTTTTAGTTGCCCTTTGTGCATTTCAAAATGACCCAAATGTTCTTTAGCTAAATTTTTATATTCATTTCCAGCCATACTCCAAGAGGTATGCGCTCTGTTGTGCATATTGGCTGCATGAAGGTGGTTTTTATGGTTTTCTTTTTCCATTGCCGTTTGAGTAGCTTTATATGCTTCTGAAGAATGACCATGAGCTTCAATAGTTTTATGGTGAGGATTAGCTTCGTACCATTCTCTTTTAGGTTCTTTAGGTCTTGTTTTGTTTGCCAATCCTTTTGTTTCAGGTTTGTTACCCATTTTTTTGGCAATGAAATCTTCACGATTTTCTGAAGTGACTGTTTCTCTTGTCATTTTAAATAGCTCTTTCTGTAGTTTCTGCGTTAGCTAGTTCAGCTTGTTTATGATCCATATTTGCAAGCAATATAGCTACTTGCGCTTTTAACTGCTCTACTTCTAATTGAGTCTGAGTCTTGATAACTGTGTCATGCGCTTGTGTATCAGTACGCATCTGAGTATCTTCACGCTTAACATCTAAACGCATCTTCTCACGCTGTGTTTCAGCTTCTTGTACTTGTTGTTGGACAGTAGCACGATATTTCTTATCCATTTCTTCAGCTTGAATCTGCTGTTGAAGTTGCTGGATCATCTGTTTGCTTTGAGCCAACTGCATCTGTACTTGTGGTGGAATAGGTGACTTATCGTCAATTTGCGCCATAGGATTGGCTGCTGCAAGTCTATCTGCAATGACTTCTGCGCCTGGGAAGTCCATATTACGGAATATTAGATCACCAGCAGTTTGCATCAATGTAGGATCAGCACCTAATAAACTCATCATAGAATCGACTGCTTCTTGACGTTTAGAGTTGTAACCAGGGCCTGTTTCCATTACTACGTCATATTCGCCTACAGTTACGTCATTTAAGACTTTAGACACGCCTTGCTCGTCTTGACCTTGCTCATTGATAGTAACCATCTCAGGCTTACCATCATCGCCAATAATACGCATTACACGCTGTCTATCGTAGATTTTAGGAATTAGATCAAGAATGATACGACCTGTATGACGGATTGAGCGAGTCAAATTGTCATAGTAGTGAAAGTTAGTCATATCAGCTTGAGATTGCTGACCTTGCAATGACTTGCCAGATTGCATACCTTGTGGCAATTGACCAGGATCAAAGATACCTACAACTGCTTGTAAGTCTTGATTCATGCCTTGCAATGCAGTCATTACGCCTGCTGGTGGTGGTTCTGGCTGTAATCTTGTAGGTGCTGGAGCAGTCCGACCTTCAATATCTGTCTGCTTATAACGTAATACAGGCATAGCTTTAATGTTAGCCATTGCCCATTCGTTCTCATGACCTTCGTCTTGACCTTCAGCAAGCAACCATTTAGCTTTAGGAGCTAATGCTACAGTTTCAGTCAATGCTGTTGACCAGTAGTTATACATACGTTGTGGGTCTTTAGCCATACGCACTAGACCAAACTTCTTATGCTTATCGTCAACTCTTACTTCTTGACCATATACCGGCACGATAGGAATAAACTTACCAGCCCATTCGCCTTCTTCAAGGATTTGCATAGCCGTTAGCTTGCACCATTTAATCTTTTTGCGCCAGGTATCACGCTTATCAATCACAGTAATACCAGCAGCAGCCAATGCTTCTTTGCTTGGCATTTCATCGCTATAGCCTGTTGTGCCGTCTGAAAGCTGAATAATCATTGCTTTCTCACGCTCAGTATAGAAATACTCAGCTATGCGTATATCTTCCTTTGTGACCCATTCCGACTCCGTATCGCCCGTTCCTCTACTGGAAAATCCTTGAGTGTCCTCTGCATTTGGATACATTTTCTTGAACACGGCTTTACTGACAACTGTTGTAACAAGGCACTTTTCAGCATCTGAGCCATCAGGTTCAACGCTATTAGGGTCAAAATAAACGCTAAAAGGATTTTCAATACGCTTAATGTAGATTTCTTGATCAAAGCTGTCATCCCTTACATAGTCTGTAGTTACACGCCAATAGCCCCAACCCATCTTTACGCAATATTCAAACGCATGATCATAGGCTTGATCTGCATCGCTTTGATTCTCAATATGACGAGTAATGCCTGTAATAATCTCGGCTACTTTGGCATCTGAGTCATTGTTCATGCCATGCACTTTGATGCGTGGGCGTTGTTGACGTTGCTGATTACAAATTTGACGGATATAAGCATCTACCTTATTAATCGTCAAACAAGGTCTAGCTTCTAATACTCGGCTATTTTGTACATCTACAGGCCATTGATCGCCTGCTGCAAATCTCACATCATCTAACGCTTCAGCACGATTGTTGCTATCAGAATCGTTACAAAGCCTTAAAAACTGCTTGGCTTCTTCAATTCTGCCGTCTGATTGTGAGTCTGCAACGCTATCGTATGCCATAGGTATTCCTTAGTATTTGGCTGATTTTAAGCCAACTGTATCATTTTTACTACACATTTTAGCCCATCCATGAACTTGGTAGGTTATAAGTTGATTTTTGTTTGGGTGCTTTTCTAGGCTCGTTAACCATAAGTCCGATGTAACGGAAAGCATCTGCTCCGTGGCTGTAGTTGTCATGCAAGGGTTTTTGACTAAATTGCTTGGTATCTGGATCAACGTCATACCTATAATGTCTGAGGCATTGTAAGCCTTCATGGGTGTTTGTGCGGTCAAACCAGCACTTATTGAACATCATTCGTGCAGCATTGATTGAATCTACGATAGGAGTTCTTTCGATAACTCTTGTATTGAAGTTTGCAGCTCTGACCACTTCCTCGATACTTTTGCCGTGTGAGGCCAAAGTTTTGTTGCCAGCATCATGTGGTAACCAAATAGTGTCGATAATGTATCCATAAGACTGTATTTTAGCAAGATAATGAGCAATTGTCTGTTGATTGTCCTCGTGATAGCGTATCAATCTGACTTCTTGGGCAATAAATTGAACAACCCAATAAGCAGTAGAGTCTGCCCAGCCCAAATCAAAAACAACGTGACAGGGCTTGATTGGATCGTAGGGTAAATTGCATATTCTGCCATCTAGCTCTGCCATAGTCAATTCTTTAGCAAAGATAGCACCATCTACTGTCTGACGGCATAATCCTTCCCAGACTGTGTTGTACGCTTCTCTATCCCTACTAAATAAGGCATCTTTCTCTAATTTGAGAGTATCTGGGAACCAGGGATTGTCTGACCAATTAATCTTAGCAACTTTGCAGTTCTCTGGCGGTGATACCACGAACCTTTGATAGGTTTCATCGCTTTCAAGCTCCGGATTGAACGTAACCCAGATTTCTGATTGTTCTTTACGGATGGTAGGGATAAGAATATTCCACGAAGTTTTTGATACCGATTGTGCTTCTTCCACCCAACAGAGGTCAACACCCTCAAAAGACTTGATGTTTGTGACGTTGTTTTTAAGGCCAACAAACGCAAATTCAGTACCATTCTTGCCTCGAATGGAGTTTTGTGTAATTTCATAGAACGATTCTAGTTTTAAAGCAATGATTTGGTCTGATAGCAGTTTATGAACTGATTGACCTATTGAATTTTGGAACTCACGAGCGCATAGCACCCTTGTAGGCTTCTTTACGCCAATAACGAGTAATGCACGAGCGACCCCCCAAGATTTAGCACCACCACGACCACCATAAAGCACCTTATATCGGCATGGATCAAATAGCATTTGCAGCTTGATTGGAAAATCAACCTGACTAACAGCTTCCCTAATCTCTGATGTGATTTCACTCATCTACAGGTGGTGAAATGATAGATGGAACATGAAAACGCACTTCTAATGAAGTTGTTACATTGTTTCCTTCGCCATCTTCAAAAGTTGTCGCTTGTACTGCTTTACCATCTGTTCTGTCAGCTAAGAAGTTAACAGCCCACGGCTCACCTTCTTCTGCTTTCTCTAATACTTTGTCAGCAGCATTGCGTAGCTTCTGTGGGTTCTGAGCAATAGACTTGCGTAGAGCATCTAAAAATGGCTTATTCTTTGTGCCATTCTTGTTACCAGGCTGTCCACCTCTTGAATTATTCGACTTTTCTTCCATGTTCTTGATTATGTTGTTTTTTTACAACACTTATGATTGTGAAATATCAGGTTCTTTAATCTCATCAGACTGTTGTTTTTTTGCAACATCCATTTGAGCTTGAGCAATAGCATTGATACCATCTATGAGGTTCTTGCTATACACATAAGGTAATTGCCCTAATGCTTGTAGCAACTCATTTACTTGTTGTACTGTAAAAGTGATCATTCTTATACTCTCTTAGCTTTAGTTTTCTTAGTTGCTGCACGTTTCTCGCTATAGGCAATTGCAAGAGCCTGAGCTTTTGGTTTTCCTTCTTTCAATTCTTCTTTCAAATTTGATACAAATGCTTTTTTGCTGGCTGATTTTTTGAGAGGCATCGTTTTGCTCCTAGTTGTAGCCTTTTTAAGGCTTGGTTTACGTTTAACTTCGTCATTAATAGGGAAATGCCACGCATTAGATGGCTTTATTGGTTCAGGCTCTACTTGGTCTTGCATCCATTTCCAAATGGCTTGTAATCTATCCCAAATTTTGTGTAATGTACTGTACATTTTTTCCCCTATTCTACCCAGCAAAC
>Ga0214188_100056_pt1 | contig 30347 bp, 23 predicted proteins | sample TroBogEpilimnion_5_FD_153026 | JGI IMG/M metagenome (GOLD analysis project Ga0214188, IMG submission 153026) | Freshwater microbial communities from Trout Bog Lake, WI - 01JUL2008 epilimnion | ecosystem: Environmental > Aquatic > Freshwater > Lake > Epilimnion/Euphotic zone | place: Trout Bog...
CGTATTGATCCGGCTCTCGTTGCAGGAACCGGTCATTACAGTCTCTTCGATGGTTACATCATTGCAATTTCAGAGAAGGATGCAGCGGGCAAAGAAATCACAGGAAATCGCGTACCGGCGCCAGTTCTCAAGCAATCAATCTCAGGTTTTTATTGGCAGCACATTGCTTATGTTGTGATCTGGTGGTTTATGGCTATCTTGGTGCTTTTTGCGCCGTTGATTGCTAAACGAAATGAGCGCAGGCTCAGCTCCAAAGAGTTAGAGGTAGAGTAAGAACATGAAAATACTTGGAGGCGGTATAGAAGGCGCACTTGCTCGCTATAAATTCATGGCGATCTGGTCAGGAACATTCTCACTTCTTCTCTGGTTCGTAGAAGTTCCCGCCCACCTTGCTTTCCATAGCAAACTGCCAATCTGGGCTGCAATTGCCATCATTCATGGCTTCACATACCCAATCTATATCTTGGCTGCCTTTACCTATTGTTTGAAAGCTCGAACGAGCCTGATGACGATGCTCTTTTATATTCTTGCCGGCACGCTTCCTGTTGCATCCTTTGTTGCCGAAAGACGAGCAGTAGAGCGCTACAAAACTCTTCGCAAGTAGAAATTGCATAATGAGCAATCCCGCAAAGCAGGCTATTAAAGCTCTGCTTTATCCGGTTTATCAGCGGCGCCTTCTTGCGCAATTGGATTTCACTCAGACACCTCACCATGTGGGCGTCATCCTTGATGGCAACAGGCGCTGGGCAAAATCAAACTATGGCGCAAATGCTGAAGAGGGGCATAAGGCTGGGGCTGAAAAAATAGTTGAGCTCTTGGGATGGTGTGAAGAAGCCGATGTAAACATAATCACTCTCTGGCTTCTATCAACAGATAATCTCAATAGAGATCCAGAAGAGCTAGATGCACTTCTGAAGATCATCTCTGCCGCGGTAGATCACCTCGATGAGTTAGGTAAGTGGGAGATCAAGCCTTTGGGAGCCCTAGAACTTTTGCCCCAGTGGTTGCAAGAGAAACTTAAGAAGGTTGAAGCAGCGAGTAAAGGGCGAGCAAAGGTCGTGGTGAACGTTGCTATTGGCTACGGCGGCAGACGAGAGATCGTTGATGCGGTCCGTAACTACATTCAAGATGGAGTTACTCATGGACAGAGCGCGGATGAAATTGCGCAGAAGCTTTCTATTGATGAAATCGGTAAGCATCTTTATACAGCTGGAATGCCTGACCCTGAGTTAGTGATTAGAACTTCAGGAGAGCAGCGCCTCTCTGGATTCCTCCTCTGGCAATCAGCGCACTCAGAGTTCTATTTTTGTGAGGCATATTGGCCTGATTTTAGAAAGGTTGATTTCCTCCGAGCCCTTCGGGCCTATGCCCAGAGGCATCGCCGCTTTGGAAAGTAATTTCCTACTTCTAAAAGTCATAGGAATTTAACTTTTCCTCACCGCGTGTCGCACGCCCCCGCGCTCTGGCGAGTTTTACTTTATGAGGCATAAGTTCTATTTGTCCTCCCCAGGGATAGATAGAAGACCTACTCATACAAATACACAGAAATGCGAGAATCTCTTGGCAAACCCAAGGAGCCAAAATAACGGCCGCAAGACGTATGTGTTAGATACCAGTGTTTTATTAGCTGATCCGGTGGCGCTCGCCCGATTTGCCGAGCATGAAGTCATTATTCCAATCACCGTTATTGGTGAATTAGAGACCAAGCGCGATCATCCAGAATTGGGCTACTTTGCCCGCGAGGCTCTGCGCACCCTTGATGATTTAAGAATTAGCCACGGCCGCCTTGATGAATCAATCTCCATCAATGACATAGGCGGAACGATCAAGGTTGAGCTCAATCACTCAGATCCAACATCACTTCCTGCAGGCTTTTTGCGTGATGGCTCAAATGACTCACGAATTCTGGCTATTGCTCGTAATTTGATGGCGGAATCCCGCCAAGTGGTCTTGGTAACTAAAGATCTGCCACTTCGCGTGAAGGCATCATCTGTTGGTGTTGAATCTGAAGAGTATCGCCATGAACTTGCTTCAACTTCTGGGTGGACAGGAATGGTCGAGGCAAATGTTGGGGGCTCAGTTATTGATGCCCTCTATGAAAGCGAAAAGACGCCTCATGAACTTGGCAAAACCCATCCATGCCATACCGGAATTGTTTTGCATTCAGAAAAGGGAAGCGGCCTGGCAAGAGTCACCGCAGATAAGCAGATTCAATTAGTACGAGGAGATCGCTCAGCTTTTGGATTACATGGACGCTCAGCAGAACAACGAGTAGCTCTCGACCTGCTTTTAGATAATGACATTGGAATCATCTCTCTGGGTGGCCGGGCTGGAACTGGTAAATCTGCGCTCGCTTTATGTGCTGGGTTAGAAGCAGTTTTGGAGCGCCGCCACCATAAGAAGGTTGTGATCTTCAGGCCCCTTTATGCCGTAGGTGGCCAAGAGCTTGGATATTTGCCAGGAACTGAAGGAGAGAAGATGTCTCCTTGGGCCCAGGCGGTCTTTGACACTTTGGGGGCGCTGGTCAGCCAGACGGTGATCGATGAAATTATTGACCGGGGTTTGATCGAGGTTCTCCCCTTGACCCATATCCGAGGCCGCTCACTTCATGACTCTTTTGTTATCGTCGATGAGGCGCAGTCACTGGAGCGCGGGGTTCTCCTCACTGTGCTTTCAAGAATCGGTCAGGGCTCAAGGGTGGTCATGACACATGACATTGCGCAGAGAGATAACCTGCGAGTGGGCCGCCATGACGGAGTCGTGGCCGTGGTCGAATCCTTGAAGGGCCATCCGCTCTTCGCGCACATCACTTTGACCAGATCTGAGCGCTCGCCGATCGCTGCCCTTGTGACTGAGATGCTGGAAGAGCCGATTAACTTCATGGCTTGAGGATGGCCCGCGGATGGCCTGAGGCACTCATTGCCTGTGAGGCGACAAATCGGACATAAGGGATTTCTACCCTGCTGACCAGCACTTTTACCCTGCCTCTTTCCTGTGACTTTAATTATTTTTCTTAGCCACGCGGGTCAAAAGTTGTCTGCCGTTCATCTCTCTGTAACTCTCTAACCCTTCCCACCTCCCCTCTGACCCCATAAACGGGGTCGGATGAGGTGCGTGGAGAGAAAGTAAAAGAGCAAGGAGAGGAGCAGAGATGAAGGCAAGTAGCTTTCGCCAGCCGGCTTTTGTAGCCGTGGCTGCCTTTGGCTTCTCACTTTTCGGCTCTATCAGCACGACCTATGCTGAAACTAGCCTTGCAATGTCGGTTTCAATCCCAGACACCATGACGGCAACAAGTGTTGATCCAAGCTCTGCTCTGACAGCTAACAGCGGAATCGTTGAACTTGGCGGGGCAGCTTCAGCTGACGCCGGTGAGATGGCTTTGGTTTCAGCGGCGACCATGCAGGTTGAATTGGCTAAGACCCCAGACGGCGCGCGAAAAGTTGGCTACAAGATTGCGACCGAGGCATATGGCTGGAAGAAGAAGCAACTTGTCTGCTTGAACAGCCTCTGGACCAGAGAGAGTCATTGGAATTTCCTAGCCCATAACTATTACAGCGGAGCGACAGGCATTGCTCAAGCCCTGCCTGCCAACAAGATGGATGTCATAGCGACTGACTGGCGGACTAATCCTTTAACCCAAATTAGATGGGGACTTCGCTATATCAAGATTCGCTACGGAACTCCGTGCAACGCCGTGACTAAACATCGCTGGTCTGGTTACTACTAAATTATTTTGGCTTTTGGCCAATCATCATTGGTTTTGAAGTTTCAGCAAAGAAATCATTTCCCTTGTCATCGACAACAATAAATGCTGGGAAGTTTTCAATCTCAATCTTCCAGACAGCCTCCATGCCAAGTTCGGCATAATCTAAAACCTCAACTTTTTTAATACAGTCTTGGGCAAGACGAGCAGCTGGTCCACCAATTGAACCTAAATAAAATCCCCCATATTTCTTGCAGGCATCTGTGACTTGCTTTGAGCGATTTCCCTTAGCAAGCATGATCACCGATCCACCAAGAGATTGAAATTGCTCCACATAAGAATCCATACGTCCTGCAGTAGTTGGGCCAAAGGAGCCTGAGGCATAACCAGCGGGAGTCTTCGCAGGCCCTGCGTAATAAACAGCGTGATCCTTAAAATAATCAGGAAGTGGCTTTCCAGAATCAATAAGCTCTTTGATCTTTGCATGAGCTAAATCGCGAGCAACAATTAAAGTTCCATTGAGTTCAACGCGAGTCTTAATCGGGTGCGCTGAAAGTGCCTTCAGGACATCAGCCATAGGTTGATTGAGATCAATCTTTACTGCTTGCCCTTCTAGATGCTCATCTGTCGTCTCGGGCAAGAAGTGAGCAGGATCGCGCTCTAATTTCTCAAGAAATACGCCCTCTTTGGTGATCTTGCCTTTGATTTGGCGATCAGCCGAACATGAAACTGCAATAGCTATAGGAAGTGATGCGCCATGGCGCGGAAGACGAACAACTCTTACATCGTGACAGAAGTACTTTCCACCAAATTGGGCGCCAATTCCAAGTGTGCGAGTGAGTTTGAGAACTTCTTCTTCGAGTGCTTTATCGCGAAAACCATGACCTGTTTTTGCATCTCCCAGTGCTGGAAGTGAATCAAGATATTTAGTACTTGCAAGCTTTGCTGTTTTCACAGTGTGTTCAGCGCTCGTCCCACCAATCACAATTGCAAGGTGATACGGTGGGCATGCCGCCGTTCCAATGGAGCGAAGCTTTTCATCTAGCCACGTCATAAACGATGCAGGGTTGAGTACGGCTTTGGTCTCTTGGTAGAGAAATGATTTGTTGGCAGAGCCGCCGCCCTTTGCAATGAATAGAAAGTTGTATTCATTAGGGTGATCACTATCTGAATAAATCTCCACCTGAGCAGGCAAGTTATTACCTGTGTTCTTCTCTTCCCATGTTGTGACGGGAGCAAGCTGTGAGTAGCGAAGATTTAAGTTTGTATAGGCGTCATAGACGCCGCGAGAGATAGAAACTTCATCTTTCTCAGAAGTTAAAGTTCGCTGGCCCTTTTTACCCATCACCAAAGCAGTTCCAGTGTCCTGGCACATAGGAAGAACTCCACCTGCTGAGATATTCGCATTCTTCAGTAGGTCAAGTGCCACAAACCGATCGTTGGCCGAAGCTTCTGGATCCTTAAGAATGTTTGCTAGTTGTTGCAAGTGAGCATCTCGCAAAAAGTGAGAGGTATCGTGAATTGCTTCTGAAGTAAGTTTTTGGATTGCCTCAGGAGTTACTTTCAAAAACTCCATACCTTCAGCGGTAAATGTTGAGACGCCTTCTTTTGTCAGCAGGCGATACTCGGTCTCATCTGCTCCAACGGGAAGCAGATCCTCGTAATTAAATTCTGGCATTTATTCTTTAGCTCCTGGTTTGGCAGCAGATAGCTTTGCCATAGCGCCATCGAGCCATTCCTGACAGATCTTTGCCAGATCTTCACCGCGCTGCCAGAGGGCAAGTGATTGTTCTAAAGTTGATTGGCCACTTTCTAATTCACTAATAACGGCAGCAAGTTCATCGCGGGCTGCTTCATATGACATTTTCTTATCGGCCATAGGCTAAATCTACTCTCTCTCAGCCTTCTTTAATCACATGTTCACCTCATAGGGAGCAGTTGTAAAGCAGCACTGATAAACTTTGGGGATGACCAATACAAAGAAAGCAATTTCACTCGGCGCAGTAGTTCTCTTCTCTGCTCTAACTCTCGTAACTTCATCTGCCCAAGCAGCAACTCCTGCCCCTGCGGCACCAGGGGCTAACAAGGCAGCTAACCAAGCAGCTAACCAAGCAGCACGCGCAGCAGCAAAGGCACAACGCCAAGCCACAAATCAAGCAGCACGTGATGCAGCGAAGGCACAACGCCAAGCCACAAATCAAGCAGCACGTGATGCAGCGAAGGCACAACGCCAAGCAGCTAACCAAGCAGCACGCGCAGCAGCAAAGGCACAACGCCAAGCTACAAATCAAGCAGCACGTGATGCAGCGAAAGCACAACGCCAAGCAGCTCGCGCAGCAGCAAAACCAGCAAAGCCAGCAGCACCTGCTCCAGCGCCATCGAAGTAATTAGTAAGTAATTTTATAAACCCGGGTTCATACCCGGGTTTATTTATTTTTTAGCACCATCTGCTGTGGCAGCAACCACACCCTTTGCAACACGAATAGCTAGTTTTTCACCGGCAGTGACGGTCGTAGCATCTCGGACGATGCTTTGGTCGGCTTTTAAGACAACCGCGTATCCACGATCTAGGGTTCCTTGCGGTGAGAGAGTGCGAAGTTGGGCGCTCAAGGAATCAATATCTTCACGCCTAACACTGACCATGACAGTTGGGTCACGAAAAATAGGTCGAGAAATTATTTGTTTGAGATGGGAGAGCTCTCGTTCAATAAAGTGAGTCAGAGTTCGTGCGCCACGTTCTTGTAGCTGGGAGATCTTACGTAGCTCTTCTTCAACATCTGGCACAACTTTCTTGCCAGCATCTGTTGGCGTTGATGCACGCCAGTCGGCAACAAGATCAAGAAGCGGCGCATCTTTCTCATGGCCTATGGCGCTCACAATCGGAGTTGTGGAACTGGCAACTAGGCGGATGAGTCCTTCATCGCTAAAGGGGAGAAGATCTTCAAAAGAGCCGCCACCTCGAGTGATGATGATGACATCTACATCAGGGTTTGCATCGAGTTCTTTGAGAGCAGCAGAAACTTCAACAACTGCGGCAGCTCCTTGAACGGCAACTTCACGAATAGCAAATTCAACAGAGGGCCAGCGGCGTTTAGCATTTTCAACAACATCTTTTTCGGCATCGCTATTGCGCCCACAAATAAGACCAACAACTTTAGGCAAGAAAGGAAGAGGCTTCTTGCGGGAGGTTTCAAAGAGTCCTTCAAGAGCAAGTTGTGATTTGAGTTGCTCCAAGCGGGCAAGAAGTTCACCCACACCAACTTGGCGGATCTCTTTGACAGACATAGAGACAGACCCATTTTTTTGATACCAAGAGACTTTGGAGTGCATCACAACACGTGCATTTTGAGGAAGTGGTTGTACGGCTTCAAGAACAGAGCGGTGGCACATAATGGAAAGGCTCATATCCACACTTGTGTCGCGCAGTCTCATAAAGACCATGGGCGCCCCAGGGCGCACGGTGACTTCAGATAATTCACCTTCGATCCAGACCGCACCCAATTTGCTGATGTAGTCACCGATCGCTTCAGAGATGACTCGAACGGGTATCGGCTCCTCAGCAGAATTTTCCAGCATGTTGGTAATCCTAACTTTAGATAGGCTTACATCATGGCTAAGAAGGTTTTATTGGCAGCTCCGCGTGGTTATTGCGCTGGGGTGGACCGAGCCGTTATTACAGTTGAAAAGGCGCTTGATCTCTATGGCGCTCCTGTTTATGTGCGCAAGCAAATCGTTCATAACAAACACGTTGTTTCAACTCTTGAAGCCCGAGGAGCAATATTTGTTGATGAGACAGATGATGTTCCAGAGGGCTCCATTGTTATCTTCTCGGCCCATGGTGTTTCACCAGCGGTTCATGCTGATGCTGCAAAACGTTCTTTAAAAACTATTGATGCCACTTGTCCACTTGTTACCAAGGTGCACCATGAAGTAAAGCGCTTTGCGAATGAGGACTACGACATATTACTTATTGGCCATGAAGGCCATGAAGAAGTTGAGGGAACGGCTGGCGAGGCGCCAGCGAATGTCCATGTCATCGACAAAATTGAAGATGCAGATAACATGAAGATTCGGGATGAGAAAAAACTCATCTGGCTCTCCCAGACAACACTTTCAGTGGATGAAACAGAAATCATGGTCAAGAAGCTCAAAGATCGTTTTCCTCACCTTATTGATCCACCAAGTGATGACATCTGTTATGCCACACAAAATCGTCAAGTGGCAATTAAGGATATTGCCCCACGTGCTGATTTAGTTTTAGTGGTTGGGTCAACTAACTCTTCGAACTCAGTCAGACTTGTTGAGGTTGCGCTGGAATATGGCGCAAAAGCTTCTCATCTCATCGACTTTGCAGCAGAAGCAAAAGATGAGTGGTTAGAGGGAGTTGAGACAGTTGGTGTGACAAGCGGGGCATCTGTCCCAGAGATCTTGGTGAAGGATTTATTGAAGTGGCTTGCAGAGCGCGGTTTTGGTGATGTTGAGACCGTTACAGCGATGGAAGAGCATTTGCTCTTTGCGATTCCGCCAGAGCTACGTAAAGATCTAAGAGTTGCGGGCAAGTAGAGCGCGAATTTTTGCGCCCCACAAGTGATTTACCCAAGCAGCACCTGTACCAATAATTAGGTAAGGGGCAGTTGCGCCAAAAGTCGTAACGAAATCCAAGCCAAAGCGCGCAAGGTGCAATCCAGCTCCGCCTACTGTTCCAATCAGCAAAATTGTTGAAATGAAGAATGCAATCGGTGGATTTACAGCTGTGACAAATGTTGTTCCAGGTCGACCTAAGTAATATCCACCAAAAACTGCGAGCAAAATAGCAATTCCTGTTGCGATACCCACTTTGGTAAGTGAATATTCAATCGTTTCCACGAGCAAAATAAGAAGAAACTGAAGTACGACTACACCAGCATTAGTGAGCCCAGGGCCCTTAATTGGCTTAGGCAAAATTTGGGCGCTGGTGAAATTACTCATCGTGATCTAATTCTAGAGCTAATTCAACTTCTTCAACTTCTTCGACCTCAATGAAATCATCGTCCGAGGGCGCTAGCTTTGAGTGTAGCTGGCGGACATTCTCAGAAAGTTCAGGAATGGAACCAGGAGTCTTGCCGGTGACTTCCAGTGAGCGCATTCTCTTTGCGGCAGAGAGCACTGTGGTCTCAGCCGTTGGGATTAAATCGTTATATGCCTTCAGTGTGCTCTTCAGGCGATCACCAACGGTCACAATCTTTTCATGTAGTGAAGAAACATCCTTGAGGAATTTTGTTGCAAGCTCTTGGATCTCGGCAGCATTTGTTGCAACACGGTTTCTGCTAAAGAGATAACCGACTGTGCGAAGTAGCGCCATCATGGAAGTTGGTGTTGCAATTGTGACACCGAGCGCGAATGCCTTATCAAGCAAGCCTGGATCACTTTTTAGTGCCTCTGTAAAGATCGAATCAACTGGCGCATAGAGAATTACAAAATCAGGGGATGCTCCGCGCTCAGAGTATTTACGCTTTGCCAGTGCTTCGATGTGCTTGAGTAAGTCTTTGGTATGGGCCGCAAGAAGTGTTTTACGTTCTGCTAGATCTTCTGTTTCAAACGCCTCGTAAAACCTTTCAAAGGGAAATTTAGAATCAATATAGAGAACAGAGCCGCCAGGCATCGCGATAGTGATATCTGGAATTGCACCAGATGTTTCATCACGCGCTGCAGAGCGTTGGCGACTGAAATGCTCTCCTTCAATAAGCCCGGCACCTTCAAGAAGTTGCTCGAGGTGGGCCTCACCAAATTTTCCACGAGTTTGTGAACTAGCAAGAGCGCCAGCGATAGCACGCGTTTGATTCACAAGATTTTCATTATGAGATGCCATCTGAGTAATTTGAGTTTTGATTTCGGCTTCAGCAGTAAGGCGACGCCGATCTGCATCTTGTGAAATTTTGCTTAGGTCTTCAACTCTTGTTTTCATTGCTTCAAGTTCGGCGCCAAGCTTTATTGTGGCTTCACTCTTTGCGCGTTCATTTTCAAGTTGAGTTCGATAATCAGCCAAGAGAGCGGCGTCGCCTCCATGAGATTTACCGCGAAGGCGCGCAATGAAGAATCCGATCAATGCCCCCGCGAAGAGGCCAATAATGAGTGTGATGATGCTCGCTGCTGCTGTGGACATGGCGCTATCGTGGCAGGAATGACTGACAAAGCCCCGTAGGCTCTACTCCTCGTGAGCCTATCTATTGGAATTGTCGGACTGCCCAATGTGGGAAAGTCGACCCTTTTTAACGCTCTGACCAAGAACAACGTGCTTGCAGCCAACTATCCCTTTGCAACTATCGAACCTAACGTGGGCGTTGTGGGCGTTCCGGATGCGCGGCTAGCAAAGCTTGCCGAGATCTTTTCATCAGAAAAACTCTTGCCCGCTGCAGTCTCTTTTGTTGATATCGCAGGAATCGTCAAGGGCGCCTCAGAGGGTGCTGGTCTTGGAAATAAGTTCCTAGCAAATATCCGCGAAAGCGATGCAATCTGCCAAGTAATTAGAGTCTTCAATGATGACGATGTTGTGCACGTAGATGGACGCGTTGATCCAGCTGAAGATATTGCAACAATTAATACAGAGTTATGTTTAGCTGATCTGCAAACGATGGAGAAGGCGATTCCTCGTTTGGAGAAAGAAGCTCGCACAAACAAAGAGCGTGCGCCTCTTCTTGCTGCGGCACTTGAAGCCCAGAAAATTCTCAACGAAGGAAAACTCCTTGCCGCCTCAAAGATTGATCTTGAGCTCATCCATGAGTTGCAGTTATTGACTGCTAAGCCTTTCCTTTATGTTTTCAATGTTGATGCCGCAGAACTGGGCGATGGCGATCTTCGCAAGAAGCTAGCTGCGATGATTGCACCCGCCGAGGCAATATTTCTCGATGCAAAGACCGAAGCAGAGTTAGCTGAACTTTCAGATGCTGATGCCGCAGAATTATTGGAATCCATCGGACTTTCTGAGCCTGGGCTCGCCACACTTGCTCGTGTTGGTTTTAAAACCCTTGGCTTACAGACATACTTAACCGCTGGCCCTAAGGAAGCTCGCGCGTGGACTATCCATCAAGGTGACACGGCGCCAGTTGCAGCAGGTGTGATTCACACCGATTTCCAAAAAGGTTTCATCAAAGCAGAAATTGTTGCATTTGATGATTTGATCGAAGCAGGTTCAATGACAGAGGCCCGTGCTCGCGGAAAAGTCCGCATGGAAGGTAAAGAGTATGTAATGGCCGATGGTGATGTAGTGGAATTTAGGTTCAACGTATGATGTCAAGAATTAAGTATGAGAAGAGTCCTTTCATTACAGGTGAACTCAAGAAGCGTGATGAACTACGTAACGTAGCAATCATCGCTCACGTTGACCATGGCAAGACCACGCTGGTCGATGCGATGTTGACTCAATCTGGCGCGTTTTCTGAGCACCAGAAAGAGGGAGAGAACCGCGATCGCGTCATGGATTCCATGGATCTAGAGCGCGAAAAAGGAATCACAATTCTTGCAAAGAACACTTCGATTCGCCGTGGCGCTCAAACAGTCAACATTATTGATACTCCGGGCCACGCAGATTTCGGTGGAGAAGTAGAACGAGGACTTGAAATGGTTGACGGTGTAATCCTTCTTGTTGACGCATCTGAAGGCCCACTTCCACAAACACGTTTCGTGCTTCGCAAAGCTCTCGAAAAGAACCTCCCTGTAATTTTGGTTATTAACAAAGTGGACCGCCCTGACTCACGTATTCCAGAAGTTGTCGATGAGGCTTATGGTTTGTTCCTAGATCTTGATGCAAAAGATGATCAGATTGAATTTCCTGTCGTTTATGCATCTGCAAAAGCAGGTCGTGCATCTATGAACCGCCCTGAAAATGGTGCGATGCCAGACCGGGATAATCTTGATGCTCTCTTCGAAGTTATCTTTAATACCATCCCTGCTCCTGTTTACCACGAGGGTGCGCCGCTACAAGCACACGTAACAAACCTTGACTCCTCTCCTTACCTTGGTCGTTTAGCACTATGCCGTGTTCGCGAAGGTGTTATTAAAAAGGGCGAGAACGTGATGTGGATGAAAACTGATGGAACCACAGAGCGAGTAAAGATTTCTGAACTTCTTATAACAAACGGTCTTGAGCGCGTTCCAGCACTAGAAGCAGGACCTGGCGACATCATCGCTGTTGCAGGTATCGAGACAATTACTTTGGGTGAAACACTTGCCGATCTTGAGAAGCCACATGCTCTTCCTTTGATCACAGTTGATGAACCGTCTATCTCTATGACCATCGGTATTAACACCTCTCCTCTTGCAGGCCAAGTTGGAAAGCTACTTACTGCCCGTCAAGTGAAAAACCGTCTGGATGCAGAGCTGATCGGTAACGTTTCATTACGTGTCATAAATACAGATCGTCCTGACACATGGGAAGTACAAGGCCGCGGTGAGCTACAACTTGCTGTTCTTGTTGAAATCATGCGCCGAGAAGGGTTCGAGTTAACAGTTGGAAAGCCACAAGTGGTTCTCAAGACAGTTGATGGAAAACTTCAAGAGCCAATGGAGCGCTTGAGTATTGATATTCCAGATGAGTTCTTGGGAGTAGTAACTCAGCTCATGGCTCTTCGTAAAGGCCGTATGGAGCAGATGGTGAACCACGGAACTGGTTGGATTCGTTTAGATTTCAAAGTTCCTTCACGTGGTCTTATCGGTTTTCGTACCGAATTTCTTACAGAAACTCGTGGAACAGGTCTTATTCACCACGTCTTTGATGGATATGAAAACTGGAATGGTGAGATTCGTACTCGCTTGAGCGGTTCTCTTGTTGCAGATCGTCGCGGAACTGTTACCGCATATGCGGTAGACGGAGTTCAAGAGCGCGGTGTGATCTTCCTTGAAGTAGGCACTGAAGTTTATGAAGGCATGATTGTTGGAGAGAATTCACGTACCGAAGATATGGATGTCAACATTGTTCGTGAAAAGAAGCTAACAAATATGCGCTCTTCTGGCGCCGATGATGCCAACCGCATCGTTCCTCCAAAATTACTAAACCTTGAGCAGGCTTTGGAATTCTGCCGCGAAGATGAGTGCGTGGAAGTAACACCCAAGAGCGTTCGGGTTCGTAAGGTAATTCTGGATCAAAGTGAACGAGCACGTAACGTGGGTCGGGCAAAGAAGGTCAATCAGAACGCTGAATAGGTGCTTCTGTCAGCCCTTGCTAGTTAGATAGGCCTATGGCTTACCTCAAGGGTGAAAAAGAATTAAGGCTGGTGAGGCGCGAGAGCGTCTTGCCAGCTTTTACTTTTTCTCCTGAGCAAGGCCAAATCATTAACCACCGCGGGACGCCCCTCGTTGTTTATGGAGGCGCGGGAACTGGCAAAACAACAACGCTTGTCGAATCTGTCATTGCGCGCGTCAATGCCGGTGTTGATCCGAATTCAATCCTGATTATTACCTATGGCCGTGAACGTGCTGCAGATCTACGTGATCAGATTGCTCTGCGCGCGGGCTCAACTTCTTTTGAGCCTCTTGCTCGAACATTTCATTCACTTGCCTTCTCAATTCTTAATGAAAAGTTGGGTGAGGATCCCCTCCGTTACGTTTTAATCTCAGGCGCCGAACAAGATGCTGCTATTAAAGCAATGGTGCAAAACCCATTAGTGAATGTCCCATGGCACCCAGATTTGCACCAAGCACTTTCGACAAGAGGCTTTGTCCGAGAGGTGCGTGACTTAATTTTGCGTGCAACTGAACTTGGGCTTAGTGCAAAAGATTTACAAGCCAAAGGCATTGAACTGAGTGAGAAGTATTGGGATGGCGCTGCTCATTTTTGGTCGCATTATTACTTCAGCTCTGAATTGCAAAGCGCCACAGTAGGTGATGGCCTCGTTCGCATTGATCCCAGCGCAATCATTCATGAAGCATTAGCGCTGCTTGATAGTGACAGCAAAAGATTAGATCTTTATCGATCACGTTACACAACAATCATCGTGGATGAATTCCAAGAAAGTGATCTCTCTCAGAGAGAGTTACTCAAACTACTTGCACCGGATGACCTTCTGATCTTTGCCGATCCTGACTCAGCAATCGGGCGTTTTCGTGGGGCAGATCCAGATGGTGTAGTGCGTGCACTTGATGCCGTGACCGAGAGAAAAATTGTCTTAGATCAAGCATTTCGAAGTGCTCCCGTCATCACAGATGTAGTGATGAACGTTTCTTCACACTTTAAGGGGGCCTCACCTACTCGGTTACGAAAGAGTGTTCCAAAGGAGCAGGAAGGTAGCGTTGATTTAGCGAAGCTTTCAGGAGTGAGTGAAGAAGCAAATTACATCGCTCATGCGTTTAAATCTGCGCACCTTCGCAGTGGCCTTCCATGGTCACAGATGTCAGTACTTGTTAGAGCTCCTGGCAAAGAAGTAAGCGCTCTGCAACGTGCTTTTGCTCTCAACGGAATTCCTCTAAGCGTTGATGCAACTGCATTAGCTCTTGCCGAGAACCCAGCAGTTATGCCACTGCTTTCATTAGCGCAAGTTGTCATCAAGGTTTCTAAAGGCGCAAAGCTCACATCATCTGATTGGCCAATACTGGAGGAGATTTTGCTCTCTGAATATGGGGGAGCAGATGCACTTCAACTTCGACATATTCGCCTTGCTCTGTCAAAGGTGCGCGATGACAAGCGAAGCACAACAGAGATGATGATTGATGCACTTGTGCAACCCACAGCTGAGCTGCCATGGGAAGAGCTACTTCCTCTCAAACGTGTCAATGATTTAATTGCGGCAGGTCAAAAGGCTTTACGTATTTCAGGAGATGTCAGCGATTTACTTTGGGCGCTGTGGGATACCTCAAAAGATTACGAAGGTAATTCACTAGCCAACGTGTGGCGGGGAAGAGCACTTGCAGGTGGTTCAAAAGGAGCTCAAGCAGACCGTGATCTAGATGCAATTATTCAACTCTTTGAATCGGCAAGGCGTTTTACAGAGCGCAATGTTGATTCAACTGCGCAATTATTTATCGATCAACTACTTGATGAAAGAATTCTTTCGGACAGCATTACAACGAGTGCTCAAAGAGAAGAAGTTGTTTCACTTCTCACTGTTCATGCCGCGAAGGGACTTGAATGGGAATTAGTTGCAGTTGCTGGCTTGCAAGAGGGCTCATGGCCAAACTTGAAAGAACGCGGCTCCCTTCTTGGCTCTGATCGCTTGGTGGAAGCGGTACGAACAGGGCTTACTAATAAAAGTGAAATTGCCGCAGCCGCTGCTGCAGGCTTATTAGAAGATGAGAGGCGCCTATTTCACGTTGCTCTCTCAAGGGCTAAATCACAACTCATTGTGACTGCTGTTGCTGAGGAAGATTCGGTACCTTCTCGATACTTTGAAGAGTTATGTGAGGCTGTGCACGGATTTGGGTCTGATGAACTTAAATCATCCGTTCCACGCTCACTCACAAGCCAAGCACTCGTTGCAACTCTACGGCGAGAAGTAATGAATGGAGATGAATCTGCTGCCGGACTGCTCAAAGCGTTGGCTGATGGTGGGATAAAAAGTGCTCATCCAGATCAGTGGTTGGGTGCAAAGCCAATAAGTATTGATGCACCGGTTGTTGGCGACGATCAGAAGGTTTATGTATCACCAAGCAGCCTTGCATCCTTTGATGATTGCGGGCTGAAATGGTTCTTGGAAAAATCAGGTGCGCAAGATGGCGATTCCACTGCGCAATTGCTAGGTGTTGCTATTCACTACATTGCATCTCAAGTAGCAAAGAATCCAAATCTCACTGCTGAAGAGGGAATTGCTCAACTTACAGATGCGTGGCCTGTCGTTGATCAGAATGTTGGTTGGTATAAAAAAGAGCAGCTTGAAGTTGCATCCCAAATGATTCGCCGCTTCTTTGAATGGAACGAGAAGAACCCACGAGATCTTGTTTTTGTTGAAAAGAACTTCACTGCTGAGTTTGGAAGAGCTGTTCTGAGTGGTTCGCTGGATCGGTTAGAAGTAGATGAGAATGGAAAGTACTTTGTTGTCGATCTTAAGACAGGCAGCACGGTTGAGACCAAGGAAGATGTGCGGGTTAATAAGCAGCTCAGCGCATATCAATTAGCCGTATCAGAAGGCGCAATCGAAAGCGTTGCTGCCGGGTCAGAGACAACTGGGGCAGGGCTTCTTTATCTATCAAAGACAACAGATAAGAATGAAACGATTGATCAACCAGCTATCGATCCAGAACTCATGAAAGAAGAAATTATGGCTACTGCAGAGGAAATGGCAGCTTCCACATTCAAGGCAGTAATAAATAAACGCTGTCGAACATGCGCTCTTAAAAGTTTATGTCCCCTTCAAACACAGGGGCGGAGTGTGATTGAGTAATGATCAGCGCTATAGAAATTGCCCAAGCACTTGCAAGTAATGGTGGAAAACTCATTCTTCCAACCGATGAGCAAAGAGCAATTATTGAATCTACTCACATGGGTCCGACGGTAATTATTGCTGGCGCAGGTTCTGGAAAAACCGAGACCATGTCACAGCGAGTGCTCTGGCTGGTGGCAAATGGAATCATCTCCCCAAGTGAAATTTTGGGGCTTACTTTCACAAGAAAAGCGGCAGGTGAACTCTCTCAGCGCATCAGAAAGCGTTTGAAGCAACTACGTAAAGCTGGACTTATTCCTCTTGGCGGTGAGGCAAATATTGCTCCCGACATCACCGTAGATGTTTCCACCTATCATTCATATGCCGGTCGTATTTTGGTTGAACACGGAATCAGAATTGGTATTGATGCAGATATTGAACCGTTAGGTGAAGCAGCTGCCTGGCAACTAGCTAATCAAGTGGTCAACAGCTTTGCCGAAGTCGACTATGGGATTTTCCATAAGCCAACACATATTGTCGAAGCGGTCTTGAACTTATCAAGTGAGATTGCAGAACATAACCAGAGCGTTGAATCTATTCGCGCAGGGCTCATCTCGCACCTAGAAGATTTCCAAAAGATCGCATCTGGCTCAAATGATGAAACAAGGTCTGCTATCGAGATCATGAAAGAGCGTCTAGCAATCTTGCCAATGGTCGAAAGAATTGATGCGCACCGCCTCGAGCATGGAGATCTAACATTTAATGATCAGATGTCATATGCGGCAAAACTTGTAGAACAAGTCCCTGAAATCGGAGTAATCGAGAGGACCAAATATAAAGTCGTCTTACTTGATGAATATCAAGATACTTCATATAGCCAGGTGCGCTTTTTATCATCACTTTTTGGAGATGGACACGCAGTAACTGCTGTGGGAGATCCCAATCAAGCAATTTATGGCTGGCGCGGTGCCTCAACTCAAACACTTGAAACATTTGCAGAACACTTCGGTGGTGATTGCAAAACTTTTGACTTGCTTACTACATGGCGCAATGACAAGAGAATTCTAGAATTTGCCAACAATGTTATTGGTAGCAGCTCGGCATCCGTAAAACCTTTAGTTCCTAGATCAACTGCGGGTGAAGGTGAAGTGAAGTGCGGTCTTTATCTCACACTTGGTGATGAAGCAGAGGCGATCGCTCAGTACATGTCTAATTTGTGGAATGACCCAAAGCGTTTGGAGTTACCGGAAGATGCACGCAGCAGCTTTGCTGTTTTAGTCCGCACGAAGAGTTACATTCCTCAAATTGAAATTGCGCTGCAAAGCGCGGGACTTCCAACAGAAGTTGTTGGCGTGGGAGGCCTTGTCCATATCCCTGAAATTGCAGACATCATCGCTTTTCTTCGCACTGTGACATTTCCGGATGCTGGAACCGCACTCGCGCGTCTACTTGTTGGCCCACGACTTGCACTTGGACCTAAAGATCTTGCAGCGCTTGGCTCATATTCCAGAGATATCGCTAAGAAATCTCAGATCAGGAGAAGTGATCGGTTAGAAGAAATTCTAGAGACAGGCGATGGCTCTCTTCTTGAAGCTGACGATTTTGCGATTGGTTCCATCATTGAGGCTCTGGAATATATTGATGACGCACCTAAAGGATCTTTTTCAACAGAAGGATATAAGCGATTAAAGGAATTTAAAGCAGAGATCAATCAGCTCAGGCGAGAATTACACGGATCAATTACCGACATGATTATCGAAGCAGAACGCTTTTTAAATCTTGATACAGAAGTCTTAGTGCGTGATGGTTGGGATAGAGGGCGCAGACACCTGGACAAATTCCTTGATGAGGCGGCAACTTTCCAACGTGCTGGTGGAAGTCTTTCAACATTCCTGCAGTGGTTAGATGCCGCTGAAGTACGTGAGGGTGGACTCAAGCCAGCAACAATTACGGTAAATAATCGCGCCGTTCAACTTCTGACAGTTCACAGCGCAAAAGGCGCCGAGTGGGATGTTGTTTGCGTGCCCGGACTGATCGATGGTGTATTTCCTGGAAAGGAACGCAGCTCATCGGCTTGGACTAAATATTCAGGTTCATTGCCACTGCAATTTAGGGGTGATTACCTGCAATTTGAAGACTTTGAATTTCCTCATAGCAATAATGTGAAAGCTAGTGAGGTAAAGAAATCACTTGATAAGTTCAGTCATCATTGGCAAGAGCGTAAAATTCAAGAGGAGTTCAGACTTGGGTATGTTGCATTTACAAGAGCAAAGACGCATCTACTCTGCACCGCTACATGGTTTAGAGATGGCAAGCGAGCAGTTGATGCAAGTGCCTTATTTAATCTCGCTTATGAATTCTGTGAGAAAAAAGATCCGACCTCAATTATTAGTCAGGCTGAGAAGGCTGATGAGAATCCAGATCTAATAAATCCACGAAGTGCGCAGTGGCCAGAGCCACGCTCACGTGCTGCGCTTATACAAGAATCAGCAGAGAAAGTGCTTGCCGCTAATCCAATGGATATAGCAGCGCTACTTACTGCAGAAAAAGATATTCAGAGAGCGTCACTTCTCTCAGATGCTCAATCTCTTATTGCGCAGGTAAAAGAGAAGGGCAGTATTGAAAATATCTACCTGCCTCAGCGCTTATCAGTTTCATCACTTATTACTCTCGAGAAGAATCCAGGGGAACTTGCGCTCAATATTCGTCGCCCAATGCCAAGACACACCGATCCCTTTGCAAAGAGGGGTACGGAATTTCATTTATGGCTTGAACGTCACTTTGAAAGCAGCACGCTCTTTGATGAAGATGTTTTTGATCCGATGGTTAAAAGCGATGTTCCACTCAAAGAGCTTCAAGAGCGCTGGCTAGCAAGTAGTTGGGCAAAGCGCACACCTCATGAGGTTGAAGCGGGATTTGAAACAGTGATTGCAGGAGTTGTTCTTCGCGGTCGAATAGATGCTGTTTATAAAGATGGTGATGAGTTTGAGGTTGTGGATTGGAAGACCGGCCGGGTCAAAGAGGGTGATGATTTAGAGAGTGCTTCTATCCAGCTTGCGATGTATCGCTTGGCATATGCAAAACTTCACAATATCCCGATAGAGAAAATCAAAGCTGCTTTTTATTACGTTGCAGATGACAAAACAATCTACCGAGAGAATTTATCTGGGGAAGATGAGATTGCTGCAATTATTGCAGCTATTGACCTAGCTTCTTGATCTCAACTGCTAGTGGTAGATGGTCGCTGATCGCCATTTTTGCAAGTGAAATTTGCGAATAATCTAATTCTTCTTTACCCATAATGTAATCAAACTGAATTGCTGGTTTCCATGATGGATAAGTTTTTTTGATTCCTAGGGTTTTCCACGAGGTGAGTTTTTCGGGCAGGTTCCATCCAAGATTGAGATCTCCAAGCAGAAGATGGGTACCAGGAAGCTTGGCCATGAATCTTTGGATTTTTCGTAGTTGGAAGTAGTTCACAAATGGAACAAAAGATAGATGCGTTGTTGCTACCGTAAAACCATTCTCAAGCTCGGCAATGATGCATACCCGTGGTTCATCTTTTATATATAGCAGCCGCATTCCCTTTTTCCCACCGACGGCCAACGGCATTCCGATCCAGGCTTTACCAAGTTCTAGTCTGTGCCATTTTTTTACAGGAAGTTTTGAAATCATCCCGATCCCATAACTTGGTGAACTCTGTGATGATTGAAGTTCTGCTTCATTCTCGACAGGTTTTCTCCAGACACCTCCCGGAGTTCCAATAAGTGTTCGTGCATAAGCCCAATCTTTGGCACCTGTAGCTTGAGCGATTGCTTCTACCTGCCTCGCGCCATCTGTACGCGGCTGGTTTTCATCTACTTCTTGGACCCCGAGCAGATCAAAATCAAGGTCACTAAAAATACTTCCAAGGTCAATGTTTGGCCCTTGGGGCAACGGGGGTTGACCGTGGAGCAGATTCCACGAGATGACCTTCATAAGTACAGGCTAGTAGGGTCGCCTCCTGATGAAAATTCTAAAACTCCCTCTTTCACGTTCAGCCGTTGATCGCGCGGCGCATGTGCGCATGGATGAGGTCGGCCTTGCCAAACTTTGGGAAAAAGGACGAATTCTTCATTTTAATGGTGAAGCGTTTTTATCTGATGAGCAAGGTTTGAAGTATTTATCTGCAAAAGATGTTGCCGGTACTGGGGAGAAAATATTTCTGGGTGTAGATGGCGATATCGCATATTTTCTCTGGTGTTCTGAAGTTCATATCGGCGTAGAAGATGCATATAAAACTTTGCGCGAGATCGGACATCTCCTTTCAGATTTAGATATTGGCCTTGCAGTTCACGCCCAAGCAGTGGCTCATTGGCATCACCGAAATCCGATCTGTCCCATGTGTGGAAGTGCAACCTCTGCTGAATTAGGTGGTTCCGTTCGCAGGTGTAGTGCAAATAGTCACGAGCTCTACCCTCGTAATGATCCAGCAATTATTGTCTTGGTAAAAGATTCTAAAGATCGAATTCTTCTTGGTCGCCAAAGTGTCTGGCCAGAACATCGCTACTCAACTTTTGCAGGCTTTGTTGAAGCCGGTGAATCTTTTGAGCAGTGCGTGGTGAGAGAAGTCTTTGAAGAGGCAAATGTAAAGGTTTCAGATATTAATTATCTGGGCTCACAGCCTTGGCCATTTCCGCAATCGCTCATGATTGCTTTTGAAGCGACTATTCTTGATCCAGAAAATGCGAAGCCAGATGGACAAGAGATTGTTGATATCCGCTGGTTTGATCGTGATTCACTATTCGCGGCAACGCAAGATGGAACGTTGCTTCTACCACCTGTGATTAGCGTTGCCAGAGCAATGATCCAGGCTTGGTATGCGCAAGATGGAGTTCAGCGCCCATCCCTTCCTGGCGCAGAAACTTGGCGTTAAATGGAGTTGGAAGCGATTCTCGCTGGGCTTGATCCTGAGCAGCGCGAAGTTGTAACAAATATCAGAGGACCTGTTTGCGTAATTGCAGGAGCAGGAACGGGAAAGACCCGCGTTATTACACACAGAATTGCATATGCAGTTGCTGCAGGAGTTACTGATCCGACAAAAACCCTTGCACTCACCTTTACAGCAAGAGCAGCAGGAGAAATGCGCGCCAGGCTTCGCGCCCTAGATGTGCCAAACGCTGCTGCGCGCACCTTTCACTCAGCTGCACTTAAGCAGCTTATGTATTTTTGGCCTTACTCCTTCGGTGGTTCATTTCCTAAGTTATTAACAACCAAAGCAAGCTTTCTCTCAGAAGCCATGGGACGTACTGATACTTCACTTGCGCCAGGCGCTCAAACGCTGCGAGAGATTAGCGGCGAAATTGAGTGGGCTAAATCCTTGCAGACCGCGCCCGCTGATTATGTGGAAGAGGCGCTTAGCATTGGACGCACTCTTCGTATCCCTAATGGACGAAGCGATAAAGAAAACTTTGCAGAAGTTGCAAAGGTATATGAGGCATATGAAACTTTGAAACACCAAGAGCGTGTGATTGATTTTGAAGATGTGCTCTTACTCACCGTTGGAATGTTAGAAGAAGATCGTGATGTCAGAGAACGGATCAGGGACCAATATAGATATTTCACTGTCGATGAATATCAGGATGTATCGCCTCTACAGCAACGACTCCTTAATCTTTGGCTGGGTAACCGTGATGACATTTGCGTTGTAGGAGATGCTGCCCAAACTATTTACTCATTCGCTGGCGCTACCTCATCGTTTCTCATGGGCTTTACCCAGCGCTTTCCTAAAGCTGCTGTTATTCGACTTACTCGTGGATATCGAAGTACCCCTGAAATTATTGAGATGGCTAATCAAGTACTCAAAAGCGGTTCATCTCATCAAGATCACGAACTTGTCTCTATGAATGAGCGGGGAGAAAAGCTTGCGATACGAAAGTTTACTGCAACTCATACTGAGGTAAATGATGTTGTAGATCAAATTGTTGCTCTTGGTAAAACTCATTCCGATATTGCAATTTTGGCCAGAACCAACTCGCAGCTTGATCCATTTGAAGCTGCGCTTAAAGCAAAGAATATTGAGACTCAGCTTAAAAATAGCGAGCGCTTCTTCGATCGCATCGAAGTGCGAGACGCGATGCGCATCATCCGCAGCGCATCTGTTATTCCGGGTGAAGGGGGAGACTGGGTTCATGATCTGACCTCCGTTCTTAAGCCTTTTGGTTCCACAGACTATGTGCGGGCATTTATTGCCCTAGCCCAGGAGATGAAAGAGAACGGCACATCAAACCTTCGTGCTTTCTTACGTGAACTAGAAGACCGGGCCGAGCAGAACAATCCGCCGACCCTGCCTGGCGTTGTACTTTCTACTCTCCACGCGGCAAAAGGGCTTGAATGGGAGCATGTCTTCCTTGTTGGGATCAATGAGGGCGTCTTGCCGATGGGTCCTGAAATCGAAGAGGAGCGCAGGCTTTTCTATGTGGGCCTGACGCGGGCGAAGAAGACCGTTCATCTGTCCTATGCGGGGGAGCCATCCCAGTTTTTGAGCGGGATTAGCTCCTAAATTTAATTCGTTTGCATCCACCTGCATCGATGCTTTACCCTTTATCCACAGTTGATAAATGATCCTAAAAGATCGTTATTGGAGGCATACGTGTCACAGGCACTAGCAAGAAAGAACGGCCAAGCAGTTGCGGCCGCGATTTTTGCTGCTCCAAAATCAACAACAACCACACATGCTCATTCATATGCAGCCAAGTTCTGGGCAACCAAGAATTTTGCAGCCTATGGACTGCGCGGATCCTGGAGTTCTATCGGTTAACAGACCGAAAAGACCCACCAGGGGCCGCACATCCAAAAGGATGAGCGGTCCTTTTTCTTTTCCCAAAAGAAATAAACCCATACAGAAAGAGATATGAGGAAAAAAGGAAAGTGGAGGTGAGAACAATGACTGTTCTCTTCAGCGAGCTATTGGTCCCCGGGTGGGCCGATGAGATGGTCGGCCTAGCCGATGTCACAGGGGCAGATCTATCTCTGCCATGCCATAACAGTGATCCTGAAGTTTTCTTCTCTGAAACTTCAGATCAGATTGCACTTGCAAAGTCGCTCTGCGCAGGTTGCCCAATGATTGCCGCATGCCTTGAGGGAGCACTCTCTCGTAAGGAGCCATGCGGTGTATGGGGCGGGCAGTTATTTGATGATGGCCAAGTGGTTGCTGCAAAGCGCACAGTGGGTCGTCCTCGGATTAACCGCGAAGTTGCTGCTGTAACAGAGTTGCCAGAAAGTGCTCTAGAGATGGATGAGGCGCTAGCGAGCTAATTGCTGCATCCGCACGATGTGTTGAATTCCCAATACCGTTTTTCAGATTTTTCAAACGGGGATAAGAGATCAACCCAGTGCGATGCGGCGGTCAGCGGTGATGCCCCTGTCGCGGCATATTGGCCAACAAGTGTGGCCACCATGCCCACGAGGGTTGCGATCACTTGCGTCGGCAGCTCTGTTCGCAATGTTTCATGCAGCAAAGAAAGATCGGTGCTCTTCTTTGTAAGAGCCACACAACGAAGGCATGGAGTAAGACCTGGAATAACCAGTGGGCCAATCTCGCAATGTTGGCCAATGAGTGGATTGATATGTAAGTGAGTTGTTCCCTCACTCATCCATCTCTGCACATAATCCCATTCGATCGGAATGGTGGAAATAACTAAATCGGGGTCGGCTTTAGCTACCTGATCTGTTGGAATGAACTGGGAATTGCGCATAATTTCTTGCGCGAATTCATTTCTCTTTTTTCCAATATCACTCATTCTTGTTGTGAGCCCACAGACATCATCTGGGCCAATATGCGCTGATAAATGTGCACGGGTAATAATTCTTGTGTTGTTAAAGCCCATGGATTGCAGGGTTGCAAGTAGGTTTCGAGCCAAGCGGTTTTCACCAGAGATCAAAATAGTAAAGGCGCCTCGTAGTGAGAGCTCTTTAACACCCCCATCGTTGCTATCTGGCCGGTGGGTAATTAAATCTAATTCACTTTGCAATTTAATCTGAGTAAGTACGGCGCTTGGATCAGCATGAGGGCCATGAAAGATATGCGAAAGCGGAGTGCACAGATTTTCTACCAACCCGTTTTGCGTGAGAACACTTTGTAGCTTGACTACGTTCTCATAACTCATCCCTGTGCCCTGCGTAATTTCAGCAAGCTCATGTCTGCCATCAAAGTAGCGCGTGATTGTTCGTGCTGGTTCAAGTGGAAGGGCAATAGCAAAGTAGGGAAGTGTGAAAAGGATTTCATCGCCACGTGTGCGACTTTCAACACCAGGCTTTAATCGGGGATAAGACAGTGGGGGCATCTGCGAAGGATGGCGGTTTTTGCTTGATCAATAAGCACCGAATCAAATATCTGGGGATAAAAAAACTGACCCCGCGTTATGCGAGGTCAGTTTGCAATGATGAACTAACGCGTATTGGTTAAGCCTTACCCAAAATGCGGTTGACCTTAGTGCCGCACACTGGGCAGATGCCCTGTGCCATACGACGACCAGAATCAGAGACTTTTACGTGACCTTCAAAGGCACGCTTCTCTTTGCACTTAACGCAGTAGGCCTCGCCCTTATATTCCTCGGCCATAATGACCCTCCCATCGCCGCACGTGCCAAGAGAGGATCTCAGGGCCAAGCGTACGAACAAGAAATACATTACCCCTGATCACGCGTAAAGAATGGGATTTCACGCTCATCTGTGCGTAATCTTTAGGGAAAGAGGCAGATCCCACCCGAAATGTCCGAATTAGAGGTGAAATTACTCCAGATCAAAGGTTGGCTCAGGGCTGGCCGCTAGGCCCGCCTCAAAACCTTCCAGAAAGGCCTCTGCGCGATGCTTATCTGGATCCCGATCTAGGTAATGGGTGAACTCATCACCATGTCCTGGAACGCGCAGGTGGATCAGCTCATGGAAAAGAACATGTGAAATGACGTATTCGGGCACGCCATTGAGGCGATGAGAGATACGAATGGTGCCATCTCCTGTTGTGCACGAACCCCAGCGCTCGCGCATTGTCCGCCACGTGATCGAAGATGGCCGTTCATGGAATTCAGGGAGGAATTTTGTGATCAATTCATGGGCCAAAGTCTCAAGTTGATCATTACTGCTGCGATTTTTAGCTTCACGCTTCAAAACAATCGCAATCATCTCTGGAATCATCGCAAATTCATCCTTGCGAGACATGCGATCTGGGATATGGATCTCAATAATCCCGTTTTGCCTGTATGCGCTGATGCTTCTTTTACGCCGAGTGCTTCTTATTACGCGAAATTCAGGCAAATTATCTGGAAGTGGATTGATTTTCGGCGATTTACGTTGAAAACGCTCACTCTTCACGGGTGTGAAGGTATCTTCAAAGATGGATTCTTGAATAAAGTTCTCCACCGATTGCACGAAGTTATCCCCTGTTTCTCCACAGACTTATCAACAACACGTTGCATTAATTGTGGCATTTCTCTTTGATTATCGTGGGAAATTGCCATAAGTTTCACACACCAAATCTTCGGATAACCGTTTGGTGTCGGCAAGGGGAAGGCTGGCAACAAATCGTGCGCCCGGAGATTTGGCTTTTTAATGCCCGAACAGAAGTGCTTGAAAGTTAAATCAATCCTGAGAGATCGTCGGGAACTGTAGTACTCGCCAAGAAGGCGGCCGGGTCAGCCAAGTCAGAAGCTGTTGGAAGCAAAGTTGCATCCTCCCAGCGGTGGTCACGAACTTCTGCTCCACCATTGACACCGCCACCCAAAGAATAAATTTCATTCCAGAAGTTTGCGCACTCGCGCATTTTTCTTGGGCTAACTTCTAAACCAAGAAGTGTTGCAAAGAGTTGTTGCGTTGGGCTGGCAGAAATTCTCTTACGCCTATGAGTTTCAGTCAGTTGCGCCAGAGATGGAAGGCGATCTTGGGCTGAGATTGCAGTTATGTGATCAATCCATCCTTCAATGAGTGCTAGCGCCATTTCAAGTCGTTCAAGTGCGGCGCTTTGCGCAGGACTTTGTTCGGGTTGGAACATTCCTTGGTTAATTGCCAGAGAAATTGATTGAGGATTAGAGATATCTAACTCACCTGAGTCCATGGCGCTCTGCGCCTGGTCTTGAATTGCGCGAACATCAACTGTGATTCCCTTGCCATAGGAAGTGATCAAACCTTGAAGGTAAGTAGCAAGCCAAGGAGTGTGAGAGAACAAACGTTCTGCAGCAATCTCACGCAACGCTAAGTAAATGGCGACTTCTTGCTCAGGAATGTCTAAGCCTTCGGCCCATGCGGTGATGTTTGTGGGAATCATATGGATGCCTGATTTTTCAAAGAGGGGCACTGCTACATCGTTTGATCCAGTTACCCCAACTGCTAGGGCGCCTATTGATTGACCAAGCTGGTTGGCGATTAATTGCCCCATAAACCCGCGCATCATCGGCAAGAAGGCGTTGACGTTGAAGGACATCCCAGCGGGCAAGCCGGGCATTCCTTCTAAACCTTCAGGTAGTCCAATATTTCCATCTTCATCAGCACCGGCTCCTGTCATATCTGTCATGACCTTGGCAAGAGCTCCAGCCATTCCTTCAGCAAGAGGCTCAACGAGCTTTTGCCAACCAGGGATAGAAAACTCCAACCATTCTTTTCGGGTCCAGGTGATATCTGCGTTTGCAACGCTCATGGGGAATGTTGTGCGCTCTTGAATCCAGTTGCCAGCAATATCAACTGCTTCTTGAATTTTTATCGCATCACTTTTGCCCACGGGCAAGTCAATATGTGTACTCAGGTAGTTCCGAGCACTCTCGCGGAGAATTTGGGTTTGCAACATAGGAGTGCCAGGTGCGCTTTGGAAATTAGGTAAACCAGATCCAAAGAACCCCTCATTCGGGGTGAAGCCAAAACCACTCACCACTTACTCCCTTTCACTTTTCTCATAGAGATGAAACAAATTCTTCACCCCAAATCATCCCGCGATTTCACCTTATCCACATCTTTTCTATGCGAGATGCCCATTGGCAAAATTCAATATGTGGTGGGCTAAGGTTAATCTCATGTTCAGCCGGATTAGCTCCTTGCAGAAGGTGACCCAGATTCACGCGAGTTCTACAGCCTTCGCTGCCTTGATCTGGTGGGTCGTGCCCATCATTGCTGTCTCTGTCGCTATTGGCTACGTGATTTGGACAACTAAGTTCAAAGAGAAGTTCGATAACGAGACAAATCGCTCCGTGGGAAGCTTCCAGAAATTTCAGAAGACACTACGCCAGCCACCACCCGAGTAGAGTTCATCCATGAGTTCATTCCAATTTCCCAATAACCCCTTCGGCAATGGAAGAACACCTCGTCCACCAAGAACGCCAGGATCGGGTAAGCCTGGTCCACTTGCATACACGCTCATCGCGCTTGTCATCCTCATCGTAGTCTTGGTTTCACTTACTGGTTTTTATACGGACCTCTTGTGGTTTCGCTCGGTAAATTTTACAAAGGTGTGGAGCACCACTCTCGCGACAAAGATTGAACTCTTCCTGACCTTTGGCTTAGCAACCTCTGCAATTATTACGAGTAATATTTTCATTGCTTACAAAAGGCGCCCAATATATGTTCCGATTTCGGTGGAACCAGATAATTTTGAAAGATACCGGGGGCAGATCGACTCCGTAAAGCGTTATGTCCTTGCAGGTATCGGAATTGTGATTTTTTACTTTGCAGGTATGTCCGGAACCAAGCTTTGGCAGACCTGGCTACCGTTTAAGAACTCAACAAACTTTGGCCTGAAAGATCCGCAATTTCATATGGATATTTCTTTCTTTGTCTTTCGCCTGCCCATGTGGAAATCGCTGATTTCCTGGGGAATTTCAACTTTTGTTCTAACAATTCTCGCCACACTAGCTGTGCATTACCTTTATGGAGGCATTCGTCCCCAAGTTTCCCAGGATCGCACAACTGTGACTGCGCGTGTGCAGCTCTCTGTGCTTCTAGGTGTGCTGGTATTAATTAAGGCAGCTGCTTATTGGTTTGATCGTTTTGATTTAGCGCTTCATAAAGGAAGTTTGCTCACCGGGCTCTCCTACACCGATGTCAACGCAGTGCTTCCTGCGAAAGCAATCTTGGCTGGAATTTCTGTGATCTGCGCGCTGCTTTTCTTTGCAAATATCATTCGCCGCTCATGGGTGTTGCCGGCTGCCGGAATTGCTCTTCTTGTTATCTCTGCAGTTTTGATCGCAGGGGTGTACCCAGCAGCCATTCAAACATTTACGGTCAAGCCAAGTGAATCCAATAAAGAAGCACCATATATTTCTCGCAACATCGAGGCAACTCAAGCAGCATATGGGCTAACGAATTCAACAGTAACCGTGAAGGAGTACCCAGCGGTTATCTCAGCTCAACCTGGGCAATTTGCTAAAGACACATCAAATATTGCTAATGCGCGATTACTTGATCCCAATGTATTGCCAGCAACATTCCGTCAGTTGCAACAGATAAAGCCGTATTACACATTTCCAGATGCACTCGATGTCGATCGTTACAACGTGAGTGGCAAGAAGCAAGATATGGTCGTTGCTGTCCGAGAATTAAACATTGCTGGAAGCCCTGCACAAAACTGGATCAACGATCATCTTGTTTACACCCACGGATTTGGATTTGTTGCCTCACCTACAAATATTGTCGTTGCTGATGGCAAGCCAAGCTTTAGTGTTGGAAATATTCCTGCTTCTAATGGCTTGGGCATATTCCAACCTCGTATTTATTTTGGTGAAAATGTTCCTGGATATTCCATCGTTGGCGGAACAGCAAAGAGCACACCGACAGAACTTGACTATCCTGATGACGCTCAGGCAACTGGGCAACAGAACTACACCTATCAAGGTAGTGGCGGAGTTCCCATGGGAAGCCTCTTTGATCGCTTGCTCTTTGCTATCAAATATAAAGATCAACAGATTCTGCTCTCAAATTTAATTAATAAAGATTCAAAGATTTTGTATAACCGCGCCCCAATGACCCGTGTCCAAAAAGCGGCACCTTGGTTGACCCTTGATGGAAATGAATATCCAGCGATTGTTAATGGACGTGTTGTTTGGATTGTTGATGGCTACACGACAAGTGCTGGGTATCCATATTCGGCAGTTGTGAATATGGCTGATGCGAGCCAAAACTCTGTGACACAAAGCGCGGCAGCAGTTCAGACTCTGCCAAATCAGAACATTAATTACATTCGTAACTCAGTGAAGGCAACCGTTGATGCATTCAGTGGTCAAGTAACTTTATATCAATGGGATACAACAGACCCAGTATTGAAGACCTGGAGCAAGGCATACCCTGGAACAGTTCAGCCAAAGAGCGCTATTTCACCCGCACTTCTTCAACACATTCGCTATCCAGAGGGAATGTTTGAAATTCAGCGAAGCATCTTGGCGACTTATCATGTGAATAATCCAACTGCATACTACGGCGGACAAGACTTCTGGCGCGTGCCATCTGATCCATCATCTATTGGTGCTAACGCAGGAAATCAGCCACCTACCTATCAGACAATGCAATTACCAGGAACTACCTCAACAGCGTTTACATTGTCAGCTTCCTTTGTGCCACGTGGTGGCAGACAGAACCTGACTGCATTTGTTCAGGTTGATTCAGACCCTGGACCAAATTATGGAAAAATGACTGTTCTTGAATTGCCACGTTCAACAAATATTTCAGGTCCCTCTCAAGTAGCTTCAAACTTTGAAGCAAAGCCTGATGTTGCCCAGACCCTTTCATTGCTTCGACAAGGCGGCTCTGATGTGGTGCTTGGAAATATGTTAACGCTTCCCGTTGGCGGGGGACTTCTCTATGTTCAACCTGTTTATGTTCGTGCAACCTCAAACGCATCTTCTTTTCCACTCTTACAAAAAGTCCTGGTCTCTTTTGGTGACCAAATTGGATTTGGAAACACACTTCAAGATGCTTTAAACCAAGTACTAGGTGGTTCTTCTGGTGTTGTAATTAACAACAGCCCAAGTGCAAGTGGATCAAATCCGACAACTGGTGGTTCGACAACGCTCAAGCAAGCACTTGCAAATGCACAATCTGCAATCGCAGCTTCTAATCAAGCCTTGAAGAATGGTGATTTTGCTGCATATGGTGTGGCACAAAATCAATTAAAGGCAGCAATCGCTGCTGCAATCGCTGCGCAAGGCAAATAACTACCTCGTTTTGGGTAATTGGGAGTTATCTCCTAAGATTGCACTACCGACGCGGGGTGGAGCAGCTCGGTAGCTCGCTGGGCTCATAACCCAGAGGTCATAGGTTCAAATCCTGTCCCCGCTACTATGAAATACCTTTACGACCCATCA
>Ga0214188_100063_pt1 | contig 29807 bp, 27 predicted proteins | sample TroBogEpilimnion_5_FD_153026 | JGI IMG/M metagenome (GOLD analysis project Ga0214188, IMG submission 153026) | Freshwater microbial communities from Trout Bog Lake, WI - 01JUL2008 epilimnion | ecosystem: Environmental > Aquatic > Freshwater > Lake > Epilimnion/Euphotic zone | place: Trout Bog...
ATCTCTACAGCGCCGACTGCCATAGCTCGCCCATTTACCAGCTTATCCGAGGCGCGTGCTATCCCAGCTTTGGCAAGCCCGATGACGGCCTCGGCTTCGCCCCCGTCATGTGCGAGCACAGCCACGGCTCCACCGGCATCTGCGGCATCGTTTACCTCGACGGCGGTGTCTGGGGCCCGGAATGGGATGACCACATGTTTGTCGGCAACTGCGTCACCTCCCGCGTGAACCAAGACAAAGTCACCTTCACCGGCTCCACGCCCAAAGCCGAGGAACAGCCCGACTTCATCACCAGCGACGATCCGTGGTTCCGCCCCGTCGATCTCCAGCTTGGTCCTGACAACGCGCTCTACATCGCGGATTTTTATAACAAAATCATTGGGCACTATGAGGTGCCGCTGGATCATCCGGGACGTGACAAGGAGCGGGGGAGGATTTGGCGGGTGGTGAAGGTGGGGCAGCCCATTTCACTTTCGGAAGCAAATCTAAACACCATGTCAGACAAAGATCTCGCCACGCAGTTGGAATCAAAAAATCTAACAAGGCGTTACCTCGCGACGCAAACAGTCTATGAGCGCGGAGAAACGGCATATGAAGTTGCCAAAAATCTGGAGCCTACTGGCACAGATCGGGTGCTAGACCGATTCGTACATTCAATGTGGGTTGCAGCACGGCTTGGGAAGGCAAGCTGGACGCAATTTCAAAAATTGATCGAATCTGATTCTTACTGTGAAACTCACGCGTTCAAAATTTTGAGTGCGTTCAAAGGCATGCCTGGAATTCCTGGATTGTTCGCCCAAACTCGCGAGCAAGGTGACTTCACCGGAGGGCCTTTCAACATAACGGTCGAAAGGTTCGAACTGGATCCTAACACGCGTCATGAATCCAGAGCATCTTCGGAAAGAAAGAAGGCAGGTGTCGAGGCGATGGGTATCTCCGAAGATCCAGCGGCTGTTGAAGAAGTTGTTTCGCTGATCAGGAAAAGAATAGGTGATGAAACGTCACTTCTCACTGCCAAAGTCGCATTGCGAAGACTCTTGCTGGTGCCAGCGAATTTTAAGGCGCTTCCGCCAGATTCGTATGAGGCCGCTCAAGTGGTCCTTGCTGTGCCGAACACCGAGGCCAGCGCGTGGCTGTGGAGGATGGAAACGCTTGAAAAGAAGCCATCGCTGAGCCGGGTCCAGGTGCTTCAGCATCTTGCGCGTTATGGGGAGGCTGGACTGCTGCAAACTGCGATGCAAGAAAGCCGCAAGGCGTACCGAGACAAGCCTGCTTCGTCCCAGCTCGATCTGGTTCAAGCCATTTACAATGGCCAGAGCGAGCGCGGTGCTCCTGCAAATCCTGAGGTGCTGCAATGGGCGCAGGAACTTGCCGTGCAGCTTCTTGATTCCGCTGTCAAGCAGGTGGCACCTGCCTGGATTGCGCTGGGTGATGCCAAATGGTCATTGCAGACGCGGAAGTGTGCGGATGGCGCGGAGGCGCAGGTGCTGCAGAGCATGATCAAGGGTGGTGGGGATGAGGAGAAGCGCACGGGGGTGATGAAATCCAAATCGTTTGCTGCGTCGACGAAGCTTGTGCTTTGGGTCAACGGACATCGCGGACCACCGACGGCGGAAGCGCATGAGAAGAACTTGGTGCGGGTGGTGGATGCGCAGAGCGGTGCCGTGCTCGCGAGTGTGTTTCCACCGCGCAGCGATGTATGCCAGCGGCTTGAAATGGATCTGGCTCAACACGTTGGCAAAGCCGTGCGACTTGAGATCGTCGATGGTGATGATGGGAAGTCTTATGCGTGGCTGGGCGTCACGCGCATTGAGCCGGCGGTGATCAGCGTGAATGACTTTCAAAACGAAGACAGCACGCGCAGCGCGCTCAAAACACTCGCCATGCTGCTGCAGCACACGGCACCGGCGGTGCTGCGTGAGAAACTGGTGGCCTATCTGCCGCCACGGCCTGCTCCACCACCGCTGCCGGTTTCACCGGAGCAGCGGAAGCAGCTCGATGCATTGATCGCCACACGGGCGGCAGCGTTTGCGAAGGCAAAGCCGGATGTGGCGGCAGGGAAGACGGTGTTCACGACGAACTGCGCGGTGTGTCATCAAATCCGTGGCGCGGGTGGTTTGATCGGTCCACAGCTTGATGGCATCGGCGCGCGCGGAGCGGAGAGGTTGAGCGAGGACATCCTGGATCCGAACCGCAATGTGGATGCGCATTTTTATCTGCACATGCTGACATTGAAGGATGGCTCCAGTCTGAGCGGCTTCCTCAAAGGCGAAGCAGGTCAGGTCTTGATCCTCGCCGATGCCGCCGGGCAGGAGCAGCGGGTGGGAAAAAACGATCTCGCCAAGGATGTCACGACGCCCATGTCGCTCATGCCGCCGGTGTTTGGGCAGACACTGGATGAGAAAACGTTTATCAACCTGCTGGGGTATTTGATGAGTGAAAAGGCGGGGAAGTAGTTTCCGATTTGACGACTCACCCAGCACCTTCCAAGTCACCCACACCATGCCCATCGAATTCGAGGTTTATGTCACTGAAGCACTGCTTCGACGTGTCGCGAGACGGCGGCTGTTTCGTCGATGGCCACGCCTGCTGTTTGCCGTGGTGCTGATTCTTGCGGGAGCGGCGATGGATTGGCGCTCGGGCTCATGGGGTGTGGTCTCCATCGCTGGTATGACGGTGGTCGGATTTCTGCTGCTGCTGTATCTCGGCGTCGAGATCCGATGGCGGCGCAGCATCGCTGCCTGGCAGCGAATGCAGGGGGACGCTCCCGTACATTATCGGTTGAACGACGAAACGCTCCAGGCGCAGTCCAATCTCGGGGCCACCGAGTTGAAGTGGACGGTGTTTCGTGACCTCATTGAACAGCACGACTGCGTCCTGTTAGCCCTGGTTCAGGGAAATTACCTCACACTGTCACGCGATGGCATGCCCACGGAGGCTTTGGATTTTATCCGCCGCAAATTTCAAGAACTGAAGCTGCCAGTGAAACGCGCATGAATCTTCGGTTGTCTTCCATTCTGATAATCCTTGGTACAGCACTGGCCGCTGACGTGCTCAAACCCCACACCAAGGCCATTCCGAATATTCATTCAGCCGGCGAGGTGGACCGGCCGGAGATGGTGAAGTTCATTGTGGCGGATAAGGCAGCGCTGCCGGGCATCGTGGTGGATGAGATGGATGCAGAGCTGGTGGGCGAGTGGCAGTACTCCACGCACACGCCGCCGTATGTGGGGCTGGGGTACCTGCATGACATGAAGGCGGGGAAGGGGAGCAAGTCCGTGACCTTCACGCCCAAGCTGCCAAAGGCGGGCTGGTATGAGGTGCGGCTGGCGCATTGCTATAACGTGCGGCGTTCAACGAAGACGCCGGTGACTATTCATCATGCGGATGGTGATGCGAAGTTCATCATTAATCAGCAGCAGGAGCCGGAGCATGGGCGGCTGTTCCGCACGCTGGGCAGGTTTCGGTTTGAGGCAGGACGTGTCGGTTGGGTGCGGGTATCCAATGAGGGAACTGAGCCCGACAAGGTGGTGATCGCGGATGCGGTGCAGTTTTTGCCGGTGGCAGGAAAGTAGCCTTGTTGCTGTGCAACAAAGGAGGGTTCCGCTGCGTCCAGAACTAAGGGTTCGCCATGTGGCTTGTCCTTGCGGAGCGCTTCCCTGTTTCGCAGGAGCAGGGCTACTTTAAAAAGCCGGAGTCTTGCGACTCCGGCTTCGTGATTTGAGAAATCCTATTCGTCCTCGGCTTCGGCAGAAGCGGCTTTTTTGCGCTTCTTTTTGCCGCCGGCGTTGCGGAGGGCCTTGGGGATGGGGTCTTCCTTCTTTTGCAGGGCACGGCGGAGCTTGCGCAGCGCGATGTTTTGCAACTGACGGATACGCTCGCGCGTGACGCCGAACTCCTGACCGACTTCTTCCAGCGTGCGGGGCTTCTGACCGGCAAGGCCGAAGCGTGCGTCGATGATCTTGCGTTCGCGTTCGTCGAGAACGGTTAGCAGGCCATCGAGCTGGCTGTGCATGTTCTTATGCGAGAGCAGGTCGAAGGGGGTCTGGGCGTTTTCATCGCCCACGATTTCGCCGAACTCGGTGCTGTCGTCGTCGCTGATCGGAGCATCGAGCGAAGCGGGGCGCATGGAGGCGACCTTGAGCTGGCTGAGCTTGGCACGATCAATGCCGATTTCTTCGGAGAGTTCGTCGTCGGTGGGTTCACGACCGAGTTCTTCGGACATCGCCATGGCCACACGGCGCATCTTGCTGATCTTGTCCACCATGTGGACAGGAAGGCGGATGGTCTTGGACTGGTTGGCGAGGGCGCGCTTGATGGACTGTTTGATCCACCAGGCGGCGTAGGTTGAAAGTTTGCCACCCTTGTTCGGGTCGAAGCGTTCCACGGCCTTCATCAGGCCGATGTTCCCTTCGGAAATGAGGTCAAGAAGTGGCAGACCGTAGTTGGCGTAATCCTGGGCGATCTTCACCACGAGTCGCAGGTTCGCACGAATCATGTGCGAACGGGCTTCGGGGTCGCCGCGTTTGATGCGTTCGGCAAGCTCGACCTCCTGGTCGGGAGTCAGCAAGTCAGTCTTGCCGATCTCACGCAGGTAAATCTTAATGCCTCCGTCGAGTTCCATATTTGAGCGTTCTAGGTTGGTAATACGATACAAGGACCAACGTCCTTGCCCCGAGCTAAGACGCAGGGGGTAGTGAGTATATACGCGAATTCACACTTCGCTCGTCTTTTTTGAGCAAGTTTGCGGCCAGCATAGGATATTGGACCGAATGAAAGTGACACGAGCGTAGATTGAACAACCTCCGTTCAACTAAACTTTCGGGTGATCGTCAACATCATTTCTAAATAAAGTTAAGATTTATTAAATAAATCGCCTGCAAATCGGCACTTTTCTCGCTTTGAGTGGGGGTGGGCAGCTCTTTTTCGCTTTCATCGGTGCTGACAGTTTGTCTTTTCTCGATGAAGCCGTTCGCTTGACACCGCCCCACCTCGCCCCGACTTACTGCCCCCTCAAAACCTGCCATGCCCCGCCGAATCACCTACCGCGACGCCATCCGTGAAGCCCTCGATGAAGAAATCGCCCGCGACCCCATGGTCGTGGTCATGGGCGAGGAAGTCGCTCAGTATAACGGAGCCTACAAAGTCACCCAGGGTCTCTGGGACAAATGGGGCGACAAGCGCCTGGTGGACACCCCCATCAGCGAAGCCGGGTTCATCGGCATGGGCATCGGAGCAAGCATGCTCGGCTTACGCCCCGTGATGGAGCTGATGTTCTGGAGCTTTTACACCGTGGCGTGGGACCAGATCGTGAACAACGGCGCGATGGTGCGCTACATGAGCGGCGGCAAGATCAACTGCCCCATCGTCATCCGTGGTCCGGCCAACGGCGGCACCAGCGTGGGTGCCACCCATTCCCACACTCCGGAAAACATCATGGCCAACTTCCCCGGCATGAAGTGCGTCTGCCCCAGCAACGCCTACGATGCCAAGGGCCTCATGAAGGCCAGCATCCGTGACAACGACCCCGTCATGTTCATGGAGAGCACCAAGCTCTATGGCGAAGAATGGGATGTCCCCGCCAATGACGAACTGCCTGGTGGCGAACTCTACATCCCCCTCGGCCTTGCCGATGTGAAGCGTGAAGGCACCGACATTTCGCTCATCGCCCACGGCAAAGCAGTCATCACCTGCCTGGAAGCCGCCCGGATTCTTGAAGAAGAGCACGGCATCAGCGCCGAAGTCGTCGATCTCCGCACCATTCGCCCGCTGGATGAAGACACCATCCTTGCCTCCGTCGCGAAAACCCACCGCGCGGTTTACGTCGAAGAAAACAAGCCCTACTGCGGCATCGGTGCCCAGATCGCCTACATGATCCAGGAGCGCATCTTCGACGAACTCGACGCCCCTGTGCAGCGCGTGTGCAGCCTCGACTCTCCCGCGATTTACAGCCCGCCGCTCGAAGCCCTGCAACTGCCGACGGCTGAAGTCGTCGTCGCCAAAGCGCTGGGTATTTTCTGATCCGTTTCTTTCATCGCCCCTTTCTCTCAAAACTTTTCATTCGTTTTCGCCATGCCAAAATTCATCGAAATGCCCAAGCTCAGTGACACCATGACCGAGGGAACCCTCGCCAAATGGACCGTCAAGGAAGGGGACAAAGTCACCGTCGGCAAAGCCATCGCCGACATCGAGACTGACAAGGCCACCATGGAATACGCCAGCCCGTTTGAAGGCGTGCTGCACAAGTTCATCGCCACACCCGGCGGCAAAGTCCCGCTCGGAGCTCCGTTGGCCGTGATTCTGGAAGAGGATGAAGCCGTCCCAGCGAATCTCGATGAACTCATCGCCAAAGCGCAGGCTGCTGCGGCTCCGGCACCCGTGGCCGAGAAAAAGCCCTCGGCTTCTGCCGCCAAGGCCGCCTCTGCTGGTCCGCGTCTGCCGTTGGCTCCGCAGCACAAGAGCCGTGCTGTCGCAGGCGGTGCTGCCTTGCGCGTCAAAGCCTCCCCGCTGGCGAAGAAGATCGCTGCGGAGCGTGGTATCGATTTGAATTCCCTCATCGGCTCCGGCCCTGGCGGTCGCATCGTGCGTGAGGACGTGGAAAATGCCCCCGTGGGTGGCGGTTCCGCAGGGCGCGTGGCAGCCACACCGGCCATCCGCCCCGTGATTGGTCCAGACGACGAACGCGTGCCGACCAGCAGCATGCGCAACATCATCGCCGAGCGCCTCCTGGCCTCGAAGACGCAGATCCCGCATTTCTACCTGCAGATGGAAGTGGATGCCGGACCGCTCATGGCCTTCCGCGCGCACCTGAATGCCTCTGCCGAAAAGAGCGGTGGCAACAAGTACACCGTCAACGATTTCATCCTCAAGTCAGTCATCCGCGCCGCGCAGGCCCAGCCTGCGATCAACGCTGCCTGGGATGGCGATGCCATCGTGAAATTCAAATCCGTGGGACTTAGCGTCGCCATCTCCATTGATGACGGCCTTGTCACTCCGGTCATCAAGCAGGCGGAAAAGAAAACGCTGCTCGAAATCAGCCAGGGCGTCAAAGATCTCGCCGCCAAAGCCAAGAACAAGAAGCTTAGCCCCGATGACTTTGCAGGTGGTACCATCACCGTCTCGAACCTCGGGGCCTTTGGCATCGACCAGTTCGCCGCCATCATCAATCCACCACAGGCCGCGATCATCGCCATCGGCAGCATTCGCTCCGCACCGGTCGTCAATGACAAGGGGCAGATCGTCGTCGGTCAGCGCATGTGGGTCGGCCTCAGTGGAGACCATCGTGTCGTCGATGGTGCCGTCGCTGCCACCTTCCTGGCTGAAATGCGCAAGCTGCTGGAGAATCCGGCGCTGATGCTGGTGTAAGCCAGGGGACGTTCGGCGGAGGCTTGGGGACAAGCCTCTCTACCTTGCTCTGGGCAGCTTCAGGCCGCGCTCTAGACGGTCCATGTCTTCCGGTTGCAGGAAGCTCAGGTAGAGCATCATCATCGAGAGGAAAAACAGGACGAGGTTATAGGCCATGAGGCTGATGCCTGCGTGCAGGAGAAATCCTGCCGCGAAGCCGTACCAACGCCAACGGCGGACAATGAGTAGAAAGGGAATCGCAAGCTCCACGAGCAGCACCAGGTACGTGACCCCTTTCAGCAACAGGCCGTAGTTCAAGACCCAGAGGCCAGGCCAGCGCGCATTGTGGGAGAGCAGGAAGAAGCTCATGAAGTCACCGCCCATCCAGTATTCGTTGTCCAGCCTAGCCAGCACGGCATGCAGATAGATCCCCGCCAATTGCACCTGCATCAGCGTCAGGCCATAGCGTGGCACCTGTAGCTCAGGTGCGGAACGCCGCCGCGCTTTGCGGGAACGCAGGGACCAGCAGACAGGCAGGGGTGAAATCAGCACCAAAAAGGCGGTGCAGCGCAAAACTTCATCCCAACCCACCAGGACGAGCGGCGCGCGCATGGAATAGGACACATACCAGACATAGACCACCCCAGCCGCTAGCCGGGGCCAAACTCCGAGCAGCAGCAGCAGCATGCCAGCGCCGCTGAAGAGCATGTACGTACTGACGGCTGAGATGCTGTGGCACAGGTCAAACACGGACAGATAAGCCCCGATAGTGTACTTCCGCACGACTTCCTGATCTATCATTCCGACATCCGTGAAGTAGATCTCCCGGTCCGGCCAGATTTGGAGGAGGTTCAGCAGTGATACGAAGGCGAACGCGATGCGCACCGAGGCATACAAGCGGGCATCTGCCGGGTCGAGAAACAGACCGGTAAAGCGGGACAGGAGATTCTGTGTGCTCGACTTCATGGCGCAGAAGGTGCCGGAGGATGGTTGGAAACGAGCGTGCCGAGCGGAAACGGTCCCAGGACTGAAGGGCGCTCGACGGCGATCTCCTTGAGCGTATTCACACCTTTCAGGCTGCGGGTGTAGGCCGGAATCACCTCCAGGGTCAATTCGGCTTTGGAGGTGTAACGTCCGGTACGCAGCAGCGCGGTCGCCGCGCTACGCATGTAGGCCTCGCGAAACACGCCGCGTGTGGGGTGGAAGATGACATTGACCATCCAGTTGTTGAGCCGCACGTAGTCGTGCTGGGTGAATCGCCGCAGCCCTGGCAGTATCACACCCTCCTCCTTGGCCTTGCGTCCTTCCTCCTTCACCACGAGGCGCGCCTCTAGGCGGTTCATGTTTGGAATGGTCTCAAACATGTTCCAGAGCTGGTGACAGCGCGTGAGGCGCTCATAGCTCTTGAACACGGGAGACACATGAATCCAGTCACGCCAAGACGCGGGCAGCATGCCGAACAGCAGAAAGGTCAGATGGACCGAGGCCAAAACCACGATCACTTTTTCTCGGCTGGACAGGGGGGAAGAACGCATGAGCTGTGGAGCCAAGAAAGAACCGTGATGCACGGTTCATCAAACGATTAGAGCAGCTTTTGGCATCTGCCTGGGTGGGCTGGGAGCACGATTTTCGCTTGTGCGATTGGGCCTGAACGGGCTAAAGCCCCTGACTCCTTCTGCCATGATCCTCGACACCCTCGAAAACTCCTCCCGCTACGAATCCCTGAATTCGCGATTCGCGAAGGCCTTTGCCTATCTCCGCACCGTGGACGGCACGCAGCCGTTGGGGCGCTTTGATCTTGATGGAGACCACTGCTTCGCGCTGGTGCAAACCTATGAGACGAAGCTGATCGAGAAGGCCAAGTTTGAGGCACACCGCAAGTACATCGACGTGCAGTTCATCTACAGCGGTCGTGAAACCATCCTGTGGGCACCGCTGGCGGCCATGCAGGAGGAGATGCTGGCCTATAACGAAGAAAAAGAAGCCGCGCTGTGGAAGCTCATTCCCGATGTGACCCCGCTGCACATGAGCGGCGGGCATTTTGCCATTCTCTACCCGCAGGACGCGCATGCTCCCTGCATTGAGTGGGACAAGCCGGAACAGGTGTTTAAGGTGGTGATCAAAGTTGCGGTTGAGTGAGGCATCAGCCCCACAAGCCCTGCAACACCTCGGCTTTCTTCACACCGAGAGGAAACTTTTTGCTGAACGGGTGATCCTCGATTCCAGCAAACTGGCGGAGGGAGTGATGGATATCTTGATGAGCAGACCAAGGCCCTCGCCGACTACCACCACGGCATCCAGCATCCGAAAGGTGTCGTGCCCAATCCGCGGCAGGAGGCCATGGCCAGCCTCTGCCAGATCCTTTGCAGCTCGAACCGTTTCCTCTACGTCGAATGAACCGCCCCAAGCTCTGCTCCCGCCGTCACTTCCTGCATGCCAATGGCTACAGCCTTGGCACGCTGGCGCTCGCTTCGTTGCTGGAGCGCGATGGTTTGCTGGCCGCCCCAGTGAAGCCGGAGAGTTTCACAGGGGAGATACGCTACGATCTGCATCCAAAGAAGCCGCACTTTGAGCCGCAGGCCAAGGCGATGATCTCGATGTTCATGATGGGCGGTCCGTCACAGATGGACCTGTTTGATCCGAAGCCGATGCTCACGAAGTACGACGGGCAAAAATTTCCCGGAGAGATCAAGTACGACAACCTCGCCCAGGCTTCGTCGAAGTGCTTCGGCTCGCCGTGGAAGTTCCAGAAACATGGCGAGTGCGGCATGGAGCTCAGCGAGCTGCTGCCAAATCTGAGCAAGGTGGTGGATGAGATCACGCTGATCCGTTCGATGACCTCCGGTGTGAGCAATCACGCGCAGGGCCTCTACGCGATGAACGGTGGCCGCATCACCGCCGGGCGTCCCGCGCTGGGCTCCTGGCTGACCTACGGTCTCGGCAGCGAGACGGACGAACTGCCCGCCTACATGGTGCTCTCGCATCCCGGCGGTCTGCCCACCTTCAGCGGTGAGCATTTTACCAACGGCTGGCTGCCCTCGCTGTTTCAGGGCACGCTGGTGCGTGCCACCGAACCGCGCATTCTCAATCTCGATCCGCCGCCTTCGCTCTCAGGTGCACCGCAGCAGCGTCAGCTCGATCTGCTAAAAGCCTTCAACGAAGACCATCTCGCGCTGCATCCCGGCGAGCTGGATCTCCAGGCACGCATCTCTAGCTACGAACTCGCGGCGAAGATGCAGGTCGCGGCCAAGGAGGCGCTCGATATTTCGAAGGAGCCTGAGTACGTCAAAAAACTCTACGGCGTCGACAACCCGATCACCAAAGACTACGCCACTCGCTGCATCATTGCGCGCCGGCTCGTCGAGCGCGGCGTGCGCTATGTGCAGGTGCTCAATTCGGGCCAGTCATGGGATCAGCACGGCTCGCTCATCACGGCGTTGCCCAAGAACTGCCAGGCCACCGATCAGCCCAGCGCTGCGCTCCTCATCGATCTCAAGCAGCGCGGTCTGCTCGACAGCACCGTCGTCCATTGGGGCGGCGAAATGGGTCGTCTGCCCGTGCTGCAAAACGATGCGGGCCGCGACAAGTGGGGCCGTGACCACAACACCTACGGCTTCAGCATGTGGATGGCCGGTGGCGGCTTTAAGAAAGGCTACGTTCACGGCGAGACCGATGAGTTCGGCCACAAGGCCGTCATCGACGAAGTGAAGCACTACGACTACCACGCCACGCTGCTGAAGACCTTCGGCCTCGACCACACCAAGCTCACCTACAAGCGCAACGGCCTCGCCGCCTCGCTCACGGACAATCAGGGTGCGCAGGTGGTGGATGAGCTTCTGGCATGAAAGCAATGAACAGGAATGCCCATCAAATGAAGCTGTTCTTGTTATTATTCGTTATCTTCACCTGGCCAGCCGAAGCTGGCGAATACCGCTTCAGATGCATAGAGACCACTGGCCTTTGTGATCTTTTCTATGATGCTCAGGGAAAAGAAACGACAATTATCATTGCTCGCGATTCCGACCCCGAGTGTCTTGCATTGTTTAAGGCGCTTCAACAGAAGCGGATTTATGGCACGAGGGGCCTTGAAGATCACACGGGAGTGAAATGGGGGCAGGCCATCATCTTGACGGGTGAATTTACTTCCAAACCGAAGCGCACCAAGTCGGCACCTAACATGGCACCTTCAGAAGAGTACCGCGATTTTAAAATCACAGGTCTGAAGATACGGTTTCCCGTGTCGAGGTTTGTAGAAATTCTGGAGGAGAGCGAAGTTGACGGGCCAATCATTATGGAAACCCACTTCGGTTTTGATTCACTCTTTCCGCAGGGTCTCAAAATCATGGGCAAGACGATCGATTTGAGCAAACACATGGTGGAGAATTCAGAAACAAAATGAGGCCCAGGTATCGAAGTCCTCACACGCACAAGAGACAGCCGCTGCTGTGGTTGTTTTTGGAAAATACATCTGAACGTACTTCTTCCTCATGAGCTCATCATTCTGGACCCGCCGCTCCTTCCTCATGGCCAGTGCCGTCGCTGCTGCCACCGCGCACGCTGCACCCACGCCAGCACGCAAAAAGGTCGCGCTCATTGCGACGGTGATGTTCAAGAACTCACACGCGATGCATTTCGTGGACCGCCTTGCCATGGGCTACGCTTGGGCAGGGCAGTGGTTGCCACCGCAGACGGATTTGGTTTCGCTCTACGTGGCGCAATTTCCCGCGACCGATCTCGCGCGTGGCAGGTCGGAGCGCTACCACATTCCCATTTATCCTAGCATCGCGGAGGCACTCACGCTCGGCACTGGCAAGCTCGCGGTGGATGGGGTCGTCCTCATTGGTGAGCACGGCGACTACCCCGTAAATGAGAAGGGGCAGACGCTCTATCCGCGCTACGATTTCTTCAAAGAAATCGTCAAAGTCTTCGAGGCCAGCGGTCGCAGCGTGCCCGTCTTCAATGATAAGCATCTCTCCACCGAATGGAGCCAATGCACAGAAATGGTCGCTGATGCGAAACGGCTCGGCTTTCCCTTTCTCGCGGGTTCTTCATTGCCCGTGACACGGCGACTGCCTGCCGTGGATCTGCCCTGGGGTACGCCGCTGGCCGAGAGCGTGGCCGTCGGCTACGGCGGCGTTGAGAAATACGATTTCCACGGTCTCGATACCGCGCAGTGCATGTCCGAGCGCCGTCGTGGTGGCGAGGTGGGCATCAAGAGCGTGCTCGCCCTGCGGGGCACCAAGATGTGGGAGCATGCCGCCACGGGGAAGCACACGCAGCGTCTGCTCGGTGCCGCACTTTCCCGCAGCCACACCTGGCCGGTGGAAGGCTATCCCCTGGAGCCGGTCAGCTTTGACTGGGCGCGTAAAACCTTCCCTGAGGCCTTTGCGTACTTCATCGAACATCGCGACGGCTTCCACACCACGCTCTTCATGCTGCCCGTGCGTGACTTCAACTATGCGGGCCTGAACTCCGAAACGGGCGAAATCACCTCCTGCCAGATGTTCCTGCCCATGCCGGGGTCAAGCTCGACCACTGCGGATTTCTTCAATCCGCTCATCCATCACATCGAGGACATGATCTTGCACAACCGTGCGCCCTATCCGGTCGAGCGCACGCTGCTCACCTCGGGCATGCTCATCGCTGCGGTCGATTCGTTGTATCGCAAAGGCGAAGTCATCAAGACACCGGAGATGGCGATTTCCTACACGGCTCCCAAGGAGTCTCAGTTCTGGCGCGAGTGAGCCGGAAGCGTCAGGCCAAGGTGAGTTTTTAACATGCGCTAAACTTGCGCTACCAGTACGAGGCGAAAGCGGCCGTCATACTGGCCGCCGGCATGCAAGCGGCAGCAGTGCAGGCAGGCAGTCGGGCGGCGGAACTTGCGTACGCGCTGCACCGTGGTGTGGCAGGCGGGACAAGCGTAAGTCAGCTTGCGTTCGACTTCATTGCGCGGCAGCGGCAGGCGGTGCTGGGCTTTTTCACCGGGGATGCCGAGATCCGCACAAGCCTGACGCCATTCACGCCCATGGGGCTCGATGCGCTTTCGGCCGCTGCGATGGTAGGCGATGAGATGCGCCAGCTCATGCTTCAGCGTGCGCTCCACCTGGCCTTCAAACTCGCGCAGCTTGGGGTTCAGCTCAATGGCCCAGCCCGGATAGCGTGCATAGCCTGCTGTGCTGCGCAGGCGTGCATTCCATGCTACGGTGACGAGTTTGGCTCCGCCCGGCATGTCCAGCGCCAGCAGCATGGCCCGCGTCTGCTCCTCCAATTCGGCATCACGGCCATCAGGGACGGTCTCTTCCGCTGTGGCCTCTGCCGTTTCAGGTGCGGGTGTCAGATCACGTACTTTGCGAAACGGCACCCAGTGCGGCAGCGCGGAGAAATCAAAATTGAGCTGGGAGAGATCGAGCATGCTCACTTCTTCTTTTTGACCTGCACCTTGTGTTCCTGTTCACCCAATGCGTAAAGCATGTCGGGTGCCACAGATTCGAGGATGAATACGTTGGCACCGATGGTGCTGCGCGCACCAATGACTGTGTCGCCGCCGACAATCGTCGCATTGGCATACACCGTGACGTGGTCTTCCAGCGTGGGGTGGCGCTTCTTGCCGCGCAGCGCCTGCCCGGCGGCGAGGGAACGGGCCACGAGGCCGACGCCTTGGTAAAGCTTCACGTGATTGCCAAGCGTCGCCGTCTCACCGATGACCACGCCTGTGCCGTGGTCGATGAAGAAATGCGTGCCGAGTTCCGCGCCGGGATGAATATCGATGCCCGTGCGGCTGTGCGCCCACTCGGTCATCATGCGTGGAATCACGGGCACGTTCTTTGAATACAGCACGTGGGCGGTGCGCTGAATCGCGATGGCTTCGAGCCCCGGATACGCGAGGATGATTTCCTCAAAGCCACGCGCCGCCGGATCGCCGGCATAGGCGGCCTCGACATCCATTTTCAGCAGCGCACGCACTTCGGCCAGTCCCATCAAGAAGCTGCACACCACGTCGGCGGCTTCCGCATCACGGTTCTCCTGGTTGCCATTGAGACGCAGGCTGCGTCTCACTTCCACATTCAGACGCTCACGGATGCTGGCGACGAGTTCATTCGTCATCAGTTCTAGCTCCTGGGAAGACACGGCTTCATCCGAAAAGAAGCCGGGAAACAGCAGGTGCAGCAGATCCTCGCACAGCGCGGCGATGGCACGTTTGGAGGGCAGATTGCCACAATCGACGTGATTGATCCCGCCCACCTCGTGATACGAGGTCATCAGGCTGGAAACGATTTCATTTTGGCGGCAATCCATGTGTGCAGTCAGCGATACCGTGCTGCGATCTGGATTCAAGCGCGGGGGTGAGATGATTGCTGTGAATAACTCATGCCACGCAGCTTCGTCTGGCAATCGAGGTCGGACGCACCAAACTGCGGCTCGCTGCAAATGATGACATTAAAGGAACCCTTTGAAGAACTCTGGAAACGTCTGCATTTGTTGGCAGATGCCTCCGTCTGGCATTCGAAATTACTGGAGTGCTACGCGGAGCCGCAGCGTGCCTACCACACGCTGCAGCATCTCGAAGAATGCCTGCTCATTTTGGATGACGCCAAAAAGACCCGTTTGATCACGAAGCCGGACCTCATCGAGGTGGCCCTGTGGTTTCACGATGCGGTGTATGACCCGCAGGGCAGTAAAAACGAAGAACTCAGCGCACAGATGGCGCTGGAGGCACTCGGCGACAATGAGATGGCTCGCGAGGTGGCGCGGCTCATTATGCTGACGAAGTCACACCAGCCAGGCGAGGGGCTGGATGACGCGTGGATCATCGACATTGATCTGGCCATCTTCGCGCAGCCGATGGAACGTGTGCTGGAGTATGAGCGGCAGATTCGCCAGGAATACGCCTGGGTGCCGGAAGACGTCTATCTGGAGAAGCGCGCAGAAATTCTGACCGGCTTTCTCCATCGCCACCATCTCTACCTCACCGCATGGGCACGCGAGCGGTTTGAAACGCAGGCGCGGGAGAATCTGCGTGCGTTGATCGAATCAATTTAAACACAGTGTTTTCCACCGCCAGCATTGCGGGCAGAGCGCCGCCGTTCTACAAGCAGGAGTCGTGCTCCCATCTCTCAACCAACTCAAGCTCCCCGATCCCTGGCAGCACCAGGCGGTGAATTTGCTGCGTTCGGGTTGTGACGTGGTCGTCAGTGCGCCAACGGGTGCGGGGAAAACGTACATTTTTGAGCTGCTGCACCAAGGGCGGCATTTGCAGGGTCCGGCGATCTACACGGTTCCAACGCGGGCGCTGGCAAATGACAAGTACGCCGAGTGGAAGGAGGCGAAGTGGAATGTGGGCATCGCCACGGGGGACATCGCGGAGAATGTGGATGCGCCGGTCGTGGTGGCCACGCTGGAGACGCAGATCGAGCGCCTCGTGCGCGGCGAAGGCCCGGCACTGCTGGTGATCGACGAGTATCAGATGATCTCGGATCATTCGCGTGGCGCGAACTATGAGGCAGCCATCGCGCTGGCACCACAGGACACGCGGCTGTTGCTGCTGAGCGGCTCTGTGGCAAACCCTGAAGATGTCGCGGCATGGCTGGTGAGTCTCGGGCGCAAAGCGGAAGTGGTCATGACGCGTGAACGCCCCGTGCCACTGGAAGAAGTGCCGATGGAAACGCTGCCGCAGCGACAGAAGCAGTTTCAGAACTACTGGCCGCGCTTTGCGGCAGCGGTGATGATCGCCGATCTCGCGCCGCTGCTGATCTTTGCACCGCGTCGCAAGGAAGCGGAGTCGATTGCCCGCAGACTCGCCGCCGATCTGCCAATGGGTGATCCGCTCGAACTCACCGCAGAGCAGCGGGCTGTGTGCGGCAAGGATCTGGCCACGCTGCTGGAGAAACGCGTGGCCTTTCATCACAGCGGGCTGTCGTATGGCGCACGCGCGGGTGTGATCGAACCGCTGGCGAAAGCAGGACAGCTCCGCGTCATCGCAGCGACGATGGGTCTCGCGGCGGGCATCAATTTCTCCGTGCGCAGCGTGCATGTGGCGGGCACGACGTTTCACGATGGCAAGAGCGAGCACAAACTCGCCCCAGATGAGCTGTTGCAGATGTATGGCCGTGCCGGAAGACGCGGGCTGGATGACAAGGGCCATGTCGTGACCAGCCGCGACAGTCCTTCCATCTTTGACGCGCGTCCTGCGCGGCTGCACCGCAGCACCCTGCTGGCGTGGCCGATCTTTTTGCGCGTGATGAAGCACGCCGCGCTACGGCAGGAGAATCCCTTTGATGCAGCCACACACTTTGCAGGAAGGTTGTTTGCCAAGGTGCCGCCGCTGCTCGGGCTGGAGGAACTGGAGCCAAACGTGGTGCATCCGCAGCATGAAAATGCGAAGGCACTCTTCGGCCTCGAAGCCACGGAGAAGCAGATCCTGAACTCCTACGGCGAGTGGGAGCGCAAGCACCGCCATGCGCTGCAACGCGTGCCGCTGAGCCGAGTCCATGCGGTGCTGACGATTCCAGCCTTTGCGGCCAAGTTTGCGCATGGCATCGGCCGCGTGGGCAAAATCCGTCGCGACAAAGAGGTGACCTACGGGGTCGAAATCAGCCTCGGCACGCCGGTGGGGGAAGACGTGAAGCCCACGAAGACGATTCGCCGTCTGCTCAAACTGCCGCGCAAAGCGGAAACGATACCGCTGGAAGAAATCACCGTGCTGCATGCGGGGGAACTCGCGAAGGCCATCCTCGCGCATGGGGAAGATGTCATCCAAGACGTGGCTCCCGAATTCATCGGCACCGTGACGAAGGAGAACCTGATCTTTGCGTGCTTTGATCTCGCGCCCATTGAAGTGATGGCCTATGAGGATGGTCATGGCAGGCTGCTCTTCGCGCCGCAGGAACGCAGCATCGTGGTGCAGAATGCAACTGGGGTTCACATGGCCGAAACAGCCACGACCGATCGCGAGCCACGTGGCGGATCGCCGATTCATGCATGGCGCACGCTGGGACTCATCGATGCCGAAGGCGTGCCGACACGGCGTGGTGAGATCTTCAGCTTTTTCCAGCATGGTGAAGGCCTGGCGATTGTCGCGGCGCTGGAAGACGAGAGCTATCCTGCGGACGATCTGGTGCATCACCTGGCAAATCTGCGCAGCGGCTCCAAGTTTGACCTGCCGCTCGATTGCGGTTCCGAGCGACTCGCGGCGGTGTGTCGTGGCACGTATGGGTTTGTGAATCATCACGGCTACCTTGATAATGGGCTGCCGGATGACTATGGCGAAGGCGCAGCGGAGCTGCTGGATGCACTGCTGCATCCGGAGCAGCCGGGAGCGCAGGATTTGAAGGCAGGCATCGCGGAAGGGGACATCTCCCGCGCGTATGTGGAATGGCTGAGTTTGCTAAGGCACATCACGCATGCGCCGGATCATCCGTGGCGGAGGTGGAGGGAGCTGAAGGAGGCTGCGAAGCAGACGCTCAAGCACCACACCAAAACCCTGCGCCACTTCTTCCACCTCGATCTGCCGCCGCTGACGAACAAGCAGAGGCATGGCAAGACGCGGCATTATTTGATGGTTAAATAGATCATGATGTTTCCGGCACATCCACGCATCGCCATCATTGGCTCCGGTGCCGTCGGCTGCTACTATGGCGGGCGGTTGGCGCAGCATGGGAATAACGTGCATTTTTTGATGCGCTCGGATTATGAGCAGGTGAAGCAGCACGGGCTCAGAATTCTCAGCCCTCTCGGAGACTTTGATCTACGGCAGGTGAACTGCCACCACAGCACGGCGGAGATCGGGCTGTGTGATCTGGTGATCATTGCGATGAAGGCCACGGCAAATGAGGCGCTGCTGAAACTGCTGCCGCCGTTGCTGAAGGAAAAGACGATGATCCTGACACTGCAAAACGGCCTCGGCAGCGATGATTTCCTGGCGCGGCATTTCGGTTCGGAGCGCGTGCTGGGTGGTCTTTGTTTCGTTTGCATCAATCGCATAGCACCAGGCGTGATTCATCACATCGCGCAGGGGCAGATCGCGCTGGGAGAGCACAGCGGTGGGCCGCAGGCGCGCACGGAAGCAATGGCGGCGGAATTCCGGCGCTGTGGCATCGAATGCAGGGTGGAGCCTAGTTTGACCACGGCGCGATGGAAGAAGCTGGTCTGGAACATTCCGTTTAACGGCCTCTCGATTGCAGCAGGCGGCAAGGACACGGCGGCGATTTTGGCGGATCCGGTGTTTGAGCAGCGCGTGCGGGATTTGATGCGCGAGATCATCGAAACGGCAGGTCGGCTGGGGCATGCGATTCCGCTGTCGCTGATTGAAGACATGATCGAGCGGACGCGCACGATGTCTGCCTACAAGCCGAGCAGCCTCATTGATTTTCTTGCGGGCAGCGAGGTCGAGTTGGAGGCGATCTGGGGTGAACCGGTGTCCCGTGCGAAGGCGGTGGGCATCGAAATGCCGCAGGTGGAGGGGTTGTATCAGGAGTTGAAGGAGCGCATTGCGGGCAGATAGTGGTCCGCACAGTCCTCTGTGCGGTAGAACGAACGTCTCGTGACGGCGATCCCCGCACAGAGGACTGTGCGGACCACTTTGCTCACGCCCATGTCACTCACTGCTCTTCAAAACGCCCGCCCTGAAACTGCCATAGTGTTGGGTTCTGGTCTTGGAACCGTGGCGGATGCGTTTGGCCTCGAAAGTGAAGTCGCGTATGGCGAAGTGCCTGGACTGAGCGCTTCAACGGTGCCGGGGCATGCGGGGCGGTTTGTTTTGGCGCAGCATCACGGCAAGCCCATCCTCCTCGCGCAAGGGCGGCGGCATTTGTATGAGGGGCTCACGGCGCATGAGGTGACGGCGAGCATCCGGTTCATGCATGAGATCGGTGTGAAGCGTGTCGTGCTCACGAATGCTGCAGGGGCGATCCATGAGAACTTCCATGTGGGCGGCTTGATGCTTATCACAGATCACATCAATCTTCAGGGCACCACGCCGCTGCTCGGCGGTCCGAACTTCCATGACATGAGCGAGGTGTATTCGCGGGCATGGTGCGAGAAGTTTCACGCGGCGAGCTTGGAGATCGGTTTGAAGCTGCACGCGGGCGTGTATGCCGGGCTGCTCGGTCCGCAGTATGAAACACCGGCGGAGATCCGCATGCTGCGTACGCTGGGTGCGGATGCCGTGGGCATGTCCACCGTGCCCGAGGCCATCCAGGCGCGTGCGCTTGGGATGGAAGTCGCGGGCATCTCCATGCTCACCAACTGGGCTGCTGGGTTAAGAGCCCAGACACTGCACCACGCGGAAGTGGTGGAGGTGGGGAAGACGACAGGGATGTATCTGGCGCGGTTGCTGAAGGCGGCGGTGTGAGTGCGAACGATCAGCGTCTGTCACGTGTGACCAGAAATGCGTAGCTGATGAACCCCCACCAAACGCTCGAACAGAAAAACAAGACGGGAGTATTCATTGAGGAAGGCAAATGCATCCATGTAAAAGGAGCTGCCAGCATAGCGCCTGGGAAATGAAAAAGCATCATCACGAAACCGAGTGAAGAACTAGGTCCACATGGCCCTCGTCCATCCGCATGCATCAATGCGAACAGAACACTCTCGATCACAATCCCCGAGATGATGGCTTTCACTCGGAGACTCATGACGGTAAACCGTTTCAGGTTTTAGCTAGCAGCACCCGTTCGCCTTCTCCATCTCACACGCATGCTCCTCGGTGCAGCAGGGCATGAGGGGGCGGCCTTCGGTGGCTTCGGGGGCTTCCATCTCAGGATTCGGTGCCTGGGGTGCGAGGCCGAGGTCGCGGAGGAGTTTCATGTCCTCGTTGGCGCGCGGGTTGGCGGCGGTGAGGAGTTTGTCGCCGTAGAAGATGGAGTTGGCTCCGGCGAAGTAGGCGAGGGCCTGGGCTTCGCGGCTTAGATTCGTGCGGCCGGCGCTGAGCCGCACCTTGGCCTTCGGCACAGCGATGCGGGTGACGGCGATCATGCGGATGAAGGCGAAGGAATCGACGACTTCGTTGTCGCCGAGCGGGGTGCCTTTGATGGGCATGAGGGCGTTGATCGGGATGCTCTCGGGCTGGGGATTGAAGTTGGAAATGACTTCGAGCATCTTCAGGCGGTCTTCAATGGTCTCGCCAAGGCCGAGGATGCCGCCGCAGCAGACGGACATGCCGGCGTCCTGCGCGTGGCGGATGGTGCGCAGGCGGTCGTCAAAGGTGTGGGTGCTGACGATGTTTGGGTAATGCTCCGGGGAGGTGTCCACGTTGTGGTTGTAGGCGGTGACGCCGGCATCCTTGAGATCGGTGGCTTCGTCCGCGCCGAGTTCGCCGAGGGTGACGCAGACTTCCATGCCGAGCTTGGAAACGTCGCGCACGATGTCGAGCACCTGGTCGAATTTCTGGGTGCCTTTGCGCACGCCTTTCCAGGCGGCGCCCATGCAGAAGCGGGTGGAGCCGTTGGCACGGGCGGCGAGGGCGCGCTCCAAGACCTGCTCCTTTGGCATCAGATTTTCCTTCTGCAGGCCGGTGCTGTAGCGGGCGCTCTGGGCGCAGTAGCCGCAGTCTTCGCTGCAACCACCGGTCTTGATGCTCAGGAGGGTGCAAAGCTGCACTTCGTTGCCGGTCCAATGTTCGTCATGCACGGCGCGGGCCTGCTTGAGGAGATCGAAAAAGGGCTGGTGATAGATGCGGTGAAGTTCGGCGAAAGTCATGGCGGATGGTGGCAGCCCCGATAGTGGGCGAAAATGGGCCGGATGCACGGGGAAAGTACGGCACTGCATCGGCTTCGATTTGGCCCGGAATTGAAACAACCACCGAATACACTGAATACACAGAAACTGAACCAGACTCTGGATTCCGTGTATTCAGTGTATTCCGTGGTCAACTCTCGGGCTGCTGGTGAATGGATTGGCATGCAAGACAGGCCCCTCCGGTGCCGATTTGCTCTCACTCACATGAACCGCCGCACTTTTTTCCACCAAACGTCCGCGCTCGCCGCTGTCTCCGCTCTGCCGAAACTCTACGCGGCGGATGAGGCCGGGAAGAAAATCAAAGTGGCCGTGGTGGCGCTGGGGCGTGGCATGGGGCATGTGCAGGCCTTGCTGAAGATCCCCGGCGTGGAGATCGCCTACCTGGCCGAGGTGGACCCCAAGCGCCTGGAAGCGGGCCTCAAGGTGGTGAATGACACGCAGAAAGTGTCCTGCGTGGGCGTGAAGGATTTCCGTTCGTTCCTGGATGACAAGACGCTGGATGCCGTCTTCATCGCCACGCCGAATTTTTGGCACACGCCGGCCGCGCTGCTGTGCATGCAGGCCGGCAAACATGTCTATGTGGAAAAGCCCGGCAGCCAGAACGCGCATGAGGCGGAGATGATCGTGGCTGCCTCGAAGAAATACGACCGTCTGGTGCAGATGGGAAATCAGCGCCGCACCTGGATGAAGGAGGCGATCGAGGCGCTGCACGGCGGAGCCATCGGCACCGTGCGCTTTGGCCGCGGCTTTTACTACAACACACGCAAATCCGTTGCCACGAATGAGAAGCCGGCCTCACCGGAGATCGACTACAACCTGTGGCAGGGGCCGGTGCCGGATGATGCGAAGCATGACTTCAAATCGCTCGCGCACTATGACTGGCACTGGTTCTGGCATTGGGGCAATGGCGAGCTGGGCAACAACGGCATCCACACCCTGGACATCCTGCGCTGGGGCCTCAAGGGCGAGTATCCGCTGCGCACCACCTACAACGGCGGGCGCTACTTCTACGATGACGCGCAGGAAACACCCGACACAGGCACAGCAGTCTATGATTTCGGCCATGCCGGCTGCGAGTGGGTGCAGAGCAGCAGCCACGCGCGTGCGGCGGAGAAGCCATTGGCGGAAGTGATGTTCTATGGCGACAACGGTACCATGGCCATCGCCCGTGACTCCTGGATCAACTACGACCTCAAGGGCGTGGAAGTCAGCAAGGGCAAAGGTGCCGGTGGCGGCGATGTCGCGCACGTGGGCAATTTCATCGAGGCCATCCGTGGCAATGCGAAGCTGAATAGCCCCATCGAAGAAGGTCAAAAAAGCACCATGATGTGTCACCTGGGCAACATGGCCTACCGCACGAATACCGTGGTGAAGTGTGATCCGAAAACTGGGAAGGTGCTGGATAATGCGGAGGCGTTGAAGCTCTGGGGACGGAAGGCGTATCGTAAGGGGTGGGAGGTGAAGATTTGAGGATGTGAGACGGGCTGCCAGCCCGTTTCTGCCTCCTCTCCAAACTCCTGAACGGGCTGGCAGCCCGTATCACGTTCTGATCACCGGAACACCACGTCCACCCCCATCGCGCTCTCCTTGGCGAAACCGGGAATCCAATGCGGTTTTCGCAGGGCGATGACGCGGTAGATCATTGACAGCACGTGAAGAATGAGCAGGCGGTCGATGAGGCGGTAGCCACGGCGACGGCGCATGAGGAGTTCGATGGCCCATCCTAAATAGCGAGGCTTCAGCCAGAAGGGGTTGAAGTCCATCTTCACGCGATAGCGCGCACGCAGGCCACGCTTGGGGTATTTCGTTTTGTACTCACGCTTGGCCTCGCGCAGGCGTGTCTCCATCTCTGGGGTGAACTCGGTGAAGTAGTACTCACGCGCCAGCGCCAGCAGGCGGAAGGTGTCGCGCATGTATTCGAGGTCAGCCACGGGCACACCGGCACGCGGTGCCAGGGAGATCATTTGCTCCAGTCGGCCCATGCAGCGGGCGGCGCTGCGCAGGGCAGCCTCCGGCTCATGAACAAAGTAGAGCAGCAACTTTTTGACGCTGTGATTGATGAAGATGTTGCCCCAATACACCTGGAGCAGCGGCGGGATGCGCACGCGGCGGAAGAAGAGTTTTTGCTGCGCGAATTCCTCCACATAGAGCAGTTCTCGGATCACCTCGTCCGAATAGCGCAGCAGTTCGATGAGCGCGTCGGCTTCTCCCAGAGCGCGCTCTTTGGCAAAGGCGCGCACGGCATCCTCCACCGGCATGCCGTCCTTGATGATGCGGATCGTGACGAAGGTGTTGAGGTCGATCCAGACCGCTTCGGGATCGATCAGCGCGATGCGGCGAAAGGGCACCCAGCCGCCGGTCTGGCACCACACCATGCAGCCGATGACGTTCTTGGCGTGCTTCAGTTCATGCGCGTAGCGTTCGTATTCCCAGCCGGTGAAGCTCGGGTACTCGCCGCAGCCTTCGTACTCGCGCCGTGTTTGCAGCTCGACGATCTTCGCCACGTCGGTGCGGAAGAAGTTCGAGTTCAGCGGCAGGTAGCGAAAGAAATCGGACTCGCCGTATTTCATCGAGATGACCAGCGCCGGGCTGGTGAGGCCTTCAAACACGCTGGTGAAGGTGCGGCGGTGCCACATCAGATCGCCAATGCGATACGCGCCCACGGTCCAGGTGCGGAAGATGAGGCGGCGTGCGTGTTTCTCGCACACGGGCAGCAAATCGAGCAGCAGCTGGCGCGCCTGCGCGGGTTTTTGGATCACGAGTTCGCTGCGGAATTCGTCATGTACGCCTTTGCCATCGGCTTCGCCAATGCGCAGGATGATGCCTGCCACCTGAGGGAAGTTGGTGAAGAAACCATCCAGCAATTCGGCGAGGTAGTCGTTCACGCCGCGCTTGGCCTCCGTCATGCGCCGTCGCAGCTCTGGCGTGTAGGTCATCACATCCATCGTCAGATGTACCCGCAGGCCGCGTGTGGTGAAGATCTCAAAGCAACGGGCGAATTCCTCGCGATAGAGGGCGATGCGTGCGCGCAGCTCCGGTTCCAGCCATTCGTGATCCGCCAGGTGCGTCACGTCATCGAGCGAGACGGCGTTGAAGCCCCAGGCCGCCGCCTGATCCGCGAACCGAGTGACATTCTCCCGCACCTGCGCCCACCAGGCGTCCGCAGCGGTATCGCGTGTCTTAGGCAGGTGGTGCCACGGGATCTTGGACCAGTTGATCGTACGCACGTCATGCCCGCGAAAGAAGGGGCCGATGGCGTCGATGAGGTGGAGTGGTTGCAAGCGCCGCGAATGAAGCACGCAGGAGCGGGATGCAAGTGACGATGTGGTGCGGGGACGTGAGAGCGTGATACGGGCTGCTAGCCCGTGGGTCCGGGTCTGAACGGGCTGGCAGCCCGTATCACGGTCTTACTTCACCCGTGCCTTCAGGATCTCGCGGAATGGTTTGCCGTCGAGGCTCAGGTCTTCCAGCACGGCACGACCATTCAGCACGCGCACCTCGGCAGTGATGCCTTGGGCGCTGCGAATGTTTTCGGCGAACCACTTGTCAGCCTCGGGCGCGAGCTTTTCGTTGACGTAGAAGCGGTCGAAAGGCCATTCAAAGGACATCTTTTCATTGTACACCCAGCCTGCTTTAAGACGGATGTAATCACCACTCGCCGGGCGAGTGAGAGAGAGGTCGGAGATCGTGGAGAGGCCGTCGGCACCGGTGGTGAACTGCGCATAAACCTGCATGCCTACCTGAAGCTTCATGCCTGCCGGCACGGGGGCCTCCTGCTGTAGTGGACGCACGGCCAGATAGCGGCCCCGGAGGGGATCGTAGGGATCGGGAGCCTGGCATTTGACCTTGATAAGCATGCCTTTGGCCAGCACCTGCTCATGCGTCCAAATCTGGGAAAAAGGCACGGCCCACTGTGCAAGTACGGCGAGACCGAAGATGATGAGGGGGAGCGTTTTCATGCAGAAAGGGAGGCAGCGGTTCTCTTTTTGAGCATCCGGCTCATGAGAAGATTGAAAGTCAGGAAGGCCACGCCAACACCGATAAAAGCGACGCCTTTGGCCAGAAGGGAGAGATCGCTGTCCGCCATGCGAGCGATGATGAGGAGGGAAAGCAGGGTGGCTCCAAGACGTGGAGCGCCCTTTTTTCCGGCAAACTCCAGTACGATGAGCGTGATGCCGATGGCGGCAAGATGCAGCAATGCGAACCAGGAGAGCAGCGCGCCATCAGGCCTGTCATTCATACGAGAGAGTGACAGTGGCGAGAAAAGCAGCATGAGAAATGGCAGCAAGGAAACTGACGCAATGGCCAACACCGCCCAGCGCCTGAGCATCAACGCGAGCAGCACAAACACGACGAGCATGGCCAGCAGCCCCCAGCACCAGGGCAGATGAATGGCATGAGAATTACCCCTCAGGATTTCACGGCTGAAGTCGCGAAAAGTCGCTGCCAGCCCATAGCCCAACAGCCAAAGCGAGCCGAGCAAGACCTGCGGCTTGCAGCGTATGGGCTCGTCGATGCTGCTTTGATTGAGTGGAAACAGAGCGAATCCTGCGGCGGTGAGCGTCCAGAGCCAGATGAAAGACTCCTCGTGGTAGCCGGAGTTGATTGTGCCGCGTGCGCTCACAAAAACCGCCACGCTGCAAAAGCCGAAGATGGCGCTGATCGTCATCACCCAGCGCACCGAGACGGAAAGCGGTGCCTGCATTTTCCATCCCGGCCAGTAGGGCAGCAGACCCAGGAGCAGGAGGGGATACAGCAGCGGGCTGTCAAACCAGGGTTTGCCGTGTTCGACCTGGTTCACGCTCCAGATCGCGATGGCGATGAGGTAAAAGATCGCCACGGCATGCGAGCGCAGCACCCAGACGAGCGGGAGGCTCAGCATGAACCACCAGAACAGGAAATCGGGCCATTCGCCGCCGAGGTTGTAGATCTGTGAGACCAACGCGATGCACGCGCCGGTGGCGAGCGCCTGCTTTGCGCCTGCTCGCGAATGCTCTGCCGGAACGCAATGAACTCATCGAGCAAGGCATCAAGAAAGATCCGCGTGTATTTGGGTTCAGAACCGGTCGCGATGATATTGAAAATGGCGCTGCCCCTGGTTTGAGCGACACGGATTTCCACGTCGCATTCCTTGTCTTTGAGCTCAGGATTCAGTGCTCTCACACGCTCCAAGGCGCGGCGTTTCATTTCGGCGGATTCGATGGTTTCGGTGATCGTCCCGTAGAAGTCCGTGATCGTTTCATTGGTGACGATCTGCCCACCTGCCACAAGCTTGGCCAGCGAACGAAACTACTGAGGTCTGCCAGTGACGCGCAATGCTTGAAGTGCGACGCCGATGCTGGCCCCAATGATAGCGAACACCAGAATGATGAGGAGACGCGGCAGGATGCGGGTGGTGCTCATGGTGGGAAATCTGTTCGTGCCCTTAGTGCCAGAACCGCTGGAGGGCGACAAGATCAATCTGGGACCTAAAAGTGGAACCAGAACTCTTATTTGCGTTCAAAAAACCGCTGGTCTTATTAGACGAAAAAACCCAGGCCTTGCGGCCTGGGCTGTATCGGAACCGCACTCGGAGTGAGGCCCATTTCGCGATGGGTGGTTATTTCGCCTCGGGCTTGATCTTGCCCTTCTCTTCGAGCTTGTGCTTGAACTTCTCGGTTTTGGGATCGACGACGGCGCGGACGTAGCCCTGGTTGGGATTGAGGGCTTTGAAGTTCTGGTGGTAGTCTTCGGCAGGGTAGAATTTCTTGAGCGGGGCGATCTCGGTGGCGATGGGGTCTTTCCACTTCTTCTGCACTTCGGCCTTCGAGGCTTCGGCGATCTTGTGCTGCTCCTCGGTGGTGTAGTAGATGGCGGAGCGGTACTGGCTGCCGTAGTCGTTGCCCTGGTAGGCGGTTCCTTTGGGTAGGAGCTTGCCGTGCTTCATCATGTCTTCCTTGGTCACGCTGGTCGGGTCATGCGCGTCCCAGAAGAGGTCGATGATTTCCTTGTAGCTGACGACGGCGGGATCGAATTCGACCTTCACCACTTCGGCGTGGCCGGTGTCCCCAGTGCAGACGTCTTCATAGGTGGGGTTTTCCGTTTTGCCGCCGGCGTAGCCGCTGACGACGTTTTTGACGCCTTTGACGAGCAGGTACTGCGCCTCGACGCACCAGAAGCAACCACCACCGATGATGGCGGTTTCGGTTTTGGGTGCATCAGCGGCAGAGGAGGTCGGGGCGAGGGAGGCCATGAGTAAGATGGAGAGAAGGGTGAGCGCGGTTTTCATGGGGTAAATACGAACGAGTTGGGTCGGGGAGTCAATCATCCGTCCTGTGAGAGGCGAAACTTTCGGCGGAATTCCCGAAAACTGAAGATGGTTGGCCGCAAAGAGACGCAAAAAGCACAAAAAATGAGTCGGATTCGGAGGGTTTGGTTCTTTGATCTTTTTTGCGTTTCTTTGCGGCCATCTCTAATCTGCCTCAATGGACGAAATATCAACTCTCTGCGACCGCTTAGGCGAAACGAAACTGCGCGATATGGTGGCGGCGTTTTACCGGCGCGTGCGGGTGGATGATGTCCTTGGCCCTTTGTATCCGCCGGGTGATTGGGAGGGTGCGGAGAAGCGGCTGGCGGATTTTATCGTGTATCGGTTCGGCGGGCCGCAGACCTACATCGAGGAGCGCGGGCATCCGCGCCTGCGCGGCAGGCACATGCCCTTTGCCATTGGTGAGGCGGAGCGTGACCGCTGGATGAAACTGATGGGGGAAGCGATGACCGAGGTGGCGCTGCCTGACCCGGAGGCACCCATGATCGGGACCTTCTTTGCCCAGGTAGCGGATATGATGCGCAATCGCGCTGGATGAATCGCCACTTGTCAGGTGCGGCTGCCATTGGATGATGCAGGCATGAGACGTATTTTTTATCTGCCCCTGGCTGCCACCCTGCTGCTTTCCGCCTGCGTGGTGGATCTGGCGGTGCTGAAGAATCAACGCGTGGATTTTGTGCGCCAAGTGAAGCCGATCCTGGAGGGCAGTTGCCTGGAGTGCCACCAGCATCAGTATGTGTTTGCCGGACTGAATCTGGAGACCAAGGAACTGGCCATGAAAGGCGGCCGCAGTGGGCCGGTGATCGTGCCGGGATCGCCCCACCAGAGCCTGCTCTACAAGGTGCTGCTACTGGGCCACAACAGCCCCGTGGCCATGCCGCCGACGCCTGAGCGCATGGACCGCGATGACGAGCAGATCATTCACGACTGGATTCAGCAAGGTGCCAAATGGCCCGATGGCGTGCGCCTGATCGCGCCGCAGAACCGGAAAAACCCGAAAGCCTAACTTCCCATGGAAAAGCCCCCGGCACTCATTCTCGCTCCTTTGCCAGACTTCCTCCTGCAACCACTGCAGGCGGCGTATGTCTGTCATGATTACTTTCATGCGGAGGACAAGGCAGCTCTGCTGGCCCAGGTGGGCGCGGAGATCCGCTGCATTGTGATGAACGGGGGCACGGTGACGCCTGTGGCGCTGCTGGAGCAACTGCCGAAGCTGGAAATCATGAGCGTGTTTGGCGTGGGCTATGACGGCGTGCCGGTGGACTGGTGCCAGGCGCATGGCATCCGGGTGACGAACACGCCGGACGTGCTCACGGAAGACGTGGCGGATACGGCGAGCGCGCTGGTCTTGATGACGAGCCGGCGCTTGATCGCGGCCAATCGTTTCCTGCATGCCGGAGCTTGGCTGAAGGGTGCTTTCCCGCTGGCGCATGCGCTTCGCGGCAAGCTCGCGGGCATCGTGGGCCTGGGGCGCATTGGCAAGGCCATTGCGCATCGGCTTGAAGCGCATGGCATGCGCATCGCCTATCATGGCCGCTCTAAACAGGACGTCAGTTGGGAGTATGTCGGATCGCTGACCGCGCTCGCTCAAGCGGTGGATTTCCTGGTCGTGGCCTGTCCCGGCGGTGCGGCGACCAAGCACCTCATCAATGCCGAGGTGCTGGCAGCGCTGGGTGCGAAGGGCACGCTGATCAACATCGCCCGTGGTTCGGTGGTGGATGAGGCGGCGCTGATCGCCGCGCTGCAACACGGCACGATTCGTGGAGCCGGGCTGGATGTGTTTGAAAACGAGCCGCAGGTGCCAGAGGTGCTGCTGCAGTGCGAGAAAGCGGTGCTGCTGCCGCACCTGGGCAGCGGCACGCACGAGACGCGTGCTGAAATGGCCCGGCTGGTGGTGGAAAACCTCGCCGCCCATTTCAGCGGCGCGGCCTTGCTGACTCCCGTGTGCTAACGCGATTTTTTGGCGACATCTTGGTCACGCTATTGGCTCATTGCCTGCTTGCCCTTCCGGTATCAGCCAGTAATAAACTTCATGGGCAAAATCATCTTCGGAGCCATCTTCGCTGCCTTGGCCGTATTCGGCTGGGAGGCGTTATCCTGGACCGCCATTGGTTGGCATCAAAACGGGTTCCGTGCGTTTCGTGATGAATCCGCCGTCTCAGATGTGATCAAGGCCAACGTGACCTCCGGCCATGGCATCTACCTGCTGCCATCCATGGGCGAGGCACCGAAAATCGCCACCGCCGAAGAAAAAAAGGCCCATGAAGATGCGCAGGCCAAGGCACTGAAAAACGGGCCTTATGTGTATGCCATCATCCGTCCGGGCAAAGGGGAGGTCAGCATGGGGACGAACCTGGCTTTGAGTTTCGTGCGCACTCTGATCTGCGCCTTTTTGATCGCGGCCATGCTGTCCCAGACAGCG
>Ga0214188_100064_pt1 | contig 29749 bp, 26 predicted proteins | sample TroBogEpilimnion_5_FD_153026 | JGI IMG/M metagenome (GOLD analysis project Ga0214188, IMG submission 153026) | Freshwater microbial communities from Trout Bog Lake, WI - 01JUL2008 epilimnion | ecosystem: Environmental > Aquatic > Freshwater > Lake > Epilimnion/Euphotic zone | place: Trout Bog...
TGAACAGCCGCTCCTTGAGGTCTTCCGGAACGCCGGGGCCGTTGTCCGTCACCGCGAGCACGATGCGACGCTCCAGCGCCAGCGCCTCCAGCAGCACGCGCCCGTCAGCTCGTCCACTACAGGCCTCGGCGGCATTGCGTACAAGGTTTAGAAGGGCCTGGCGCAGGAGTTCGGGATCGGCATGGAAATTTGTGTCTTCGACGATGCCTAGTTCAAAACGCGTCCCGCGCTGCTGCATCTCCGCCTGGTGGTCGTGATGAAACGTGTCCACCAGTTCCGCCAAGGCGCAGGGGATGATGCGCGGCTCCGACGGACGGGCGTAGATCAAGAAATCCCCCACGATGTGCTCCACCCGGTCCAGCTCGCGATTCATGCTGGCCACCTGCGCCGCGACCTTGGGCTGAAGTTCGGGATCCACCAGCAGACCGAGCGCGTAGGCGCGGTTTTTGAGCGCGCCGACTGGATTGCGGATTTCATGCGCGAGTCCCGCCGCAAGACTGCTGAGGGAGGCCATCTCATCGCGAGCTGTTTTGGCATGCTCGACCTGGGCCGCCTGCTCCTGCAGAGGTTTGAACCAGCCACGATAGATCATCCACAGCAGCACTCCCAACAGCGGCGTCATGACCGCAGCCGCAGTCACCACCAACCACTGCATTTCCTTCATCGAGTCCCGCATTTCGCTCACGCGGTCCAGCAGGCGAGCTCCGCAGGCATCGCGCAAAGATTGGAGGTCCCGCAGCATTTCCTGGAAGGGCTCATCTGCACGCATCAGGCTAGCCAGCCGCTCCTTGTCGGGCAGTGCGAGCCAGGATTGCAGCTGCTCGCCGTAAATGCGCAGATCCTTCTGCACTTCTTCCAGAGAGCTGGCTTCTGCTCCTGTCAGCGACACGGGAGGGTGGCGAAAAAAAGCCTCGTTGCGTGCAAACAGCACCGAGTACTGGTCCTGCTTCCCGACACTCACTTCACCGTCGCCCAGCCGCAGAGCAGCGCCATGCAGTTCCAGAATCAAGGCGACACCGTCACGGTGAAACCGCAGACCGATCTCCTGCTCCTCATGGGCTAGCACCCGCAACTGCTCTACCTCCCGCAGCCGCAACACGATCAGCAGCACCAGGCATACCGTTGCCACCAGCAGGCACGACGCCAGCGCCACGGCGGCTTGTCTCCACGTGGAAATCGTCATGTCGTAGGTAAGCACAGGATGAGCCGGATTCACTTTCAACTTCCAGGGTCGCGAAACCCGAAATCTTGGTGGCATTCCACGCCAGCCGGGCCTTGGTGTCTGACCGAACAAACGTCATGACGCCGCTCCCGCTCGCCGACCGCTACTCACGTTTTCGCGACGCCGTGTTTTCTGGCGTGGCCGAGGCGCTGCCGGGGTTTGCTGAGCCGATGACGGAGATGGAACTGCAGAGCCTGTGGTTCTCTGGGGTGTTTGGCAATGAGTTCACCACCACCGATGGCAGGACCGTGCGCATCGCAGATTTTGGCGAGTGGAATTCCGGCGCAGGCCCGGACTTCAACGGCTGCGCGGTCGTGATCGACGGGCAGACCCAACGTGGCGACATCGAGCTGGATCCTGATGCCCGCGACTGGGAACGGCACACGCATGGTGCGAACGAAAACTTCAACCGCGTGGTGTTGCACCTCTTTCTGCACGCACCGGAAGAGCGTTTCTTCACGCGCACCCAAGCGCACCGCGAGGTGCCACAGGTGCTGCTGCGCGCTGGCATGCTGCCGGAAGGCATCAAGCCCAAACGTCACCTCGCGCCAGCACGGCTGGGCCGCTGCGCCACACCTCTGCGCGAGATGGAGCCGGCGCGGGTGCAATCCATCATTGAATCGGCCGCGCAGCATCGACTTGAGCTTAAATCGAAACGTCTGCATCGAAGCGTCGCCGCGCAAGGCCGTGAGCAGGCGATTTACCAGGCACTGGCGCAAACGCTGGGCTATCGCAAGAACCAGCAACCCTTTGCCATTCTCTCCCAACGGCTGCCGTTGAAAAAGATCACCCAGCTCGATGCCACGAAGCGCGAGGCTTGGCTCTTCGGGGTCTCAGGCTTCCTGGAAAGCGTGCGCAGCGACGATACCCAACCCGCCACGCGCACCTACCTGCGCCAGATGTGGAGCGAGTGGTGGAAGCTGCGCAGTGGTCTGGGGCGCTGGCTGGATGACCGTCAGATCCTGCGCTGGAAGCTCAATACCATCCGCCCCGGCAATCATCCGCAGCGCCGACTGGGTGCGCTCGCCGCGCTGCTGCGTTCGTGGTCAGCGATTGTCACGCCCCTGGCTGATGCGACACGATGGAGTCAGGCGGCGTGGCGTGAGTCTCTGCTGGCGCTCACGCATGAGTTCTGGACTACGCATTATACGCTGCTTGCGGAGGAGGCGGAGAAGCCGCTCGCCTTGATCGGTGAGACGCGGGTGCAGGAGATGCTGGCCAATGTCGCTTACCCGCTGCTGGTGCCCGAGCGCACGCGACTGTGGGCCGAATACCTGGAACTCCCCGCGCTGCTGGACAATCAAAAGGTGCGCCGCGCCGTGCTGCGGCTTTTTGGCGATGATCCACGCAGTCGTGACTTCACGAAGAAACTGCACCATCAGCAGGGCCTGCTACAGATCTATGAAGATTTCTGCCTCGAAGACGACTCAGCCTGCGCGGACTGCCCCTTCCCGGAAAGATTGAAGGAGTGGAGCTGAACACGACGTTTTGGCGTTCCAACCATGCGCTCGCTTCTCCTGCTCGCCCTTTCCTCGTCGTTCGCTCTCGCCGCAGATCTGCCTGATCCCGCCGTCATCACGGCGGCCATGAAGAAGGCGGTCACTTATACTCACACGCATCTCGCGCGTGAAGGCGGGTACGCTTCCTCGTATGACAAAGAGGGCAAGATCGGTGAGGTCGAGCACGCCAAATCCCCCACGATCATTTCTATCCAGCCGCCTGGTACGACGACGATGGGGCTGGCGATGTTGAAGGCTTATCAGGCCACGGGAGATGACGTTTTTCTCGCGGCGGCCAAAGACGCTGCCAAAGCCCTCCTCAAATGCCAGCTCGCTTCCGGCGGCTGGAGCAGTGACTTCGATTTCGACCCTGAGAAAGCCAAAAAAAGCTACCTCCGCAGCGATCTCGAAGCCGGGGACAAGGAGCAAGGCAAACGCCGTAACAGCACCACGCTCGATGACAACAAGACGCAGTCCGCACTGCTCTTCCTCCTCGAAATGGTCCACGAACCGGCCTGCAAAGACGACGCGGAATTGAAGCGCTGCACGAAGGTTGCCTTCGACGCCCTGCTCGCCGCCCAGGCCCCGATCGGTGCCTGGCCGCAGCAGTTCTCCGGCCCGGCGGACCCGACCGCGCCAGTGCTCAAAGCGAGCTATCCTGCCGAGTGGTCGCGCACCTTTCCTGCCGTGAAGTACAGCGGCTTTTACACGCTCAACGACGACAACCTGCATCAGATCGCCAAGGTGCTGTTTCGTGCCTACGAACTCGAACAGGACGAGCGCTACATCGTCGCTTTGAAGAAACTCGGCGAGTTCTTCCTGCTGGCGCAAATGCCGGAGCCACAGCCGGTCTGGGCGCAGCAGTATGATCGCGACATGCACCCGGTCTGGGCGCGCAAGTTTGAGCCGCCCTCAGTCACCGGCTACGAAAGCATCGGTGCCATGGAGGTGCTGCATCAGCTCTGGGTGCTGACAGGGGATGATCAATACCTCAAGCCTATCCAGCCCGCTCTGGCGTGGTTTGAACGCTCTAAGCTGCCCGATGGCACGCACGCCCGCTTCTACGAACTGCAAACCAACAAGCCGCTCTTCTTCGTCAAGGACACCTATGTGCTGACCTATGACAGCAGCAACATCCCCACCCATTACTCCTTCACGGACATGGTGCAGGATAACATCGACGAGTTTAAAAAGAAGCTCGCCAAAAGCCGTGAAGAACTGCAGCACAATCTAGCTGGACCACAGACACCCAAAGAATGGGCCAGCCGCGCCAAAAGCACTGCCTCAAAGGCTAAAAAAGCCGCTGAAGCTCTCGACAGCGAAGGCCGCTGGCTCAAAAAGGATGCGATCGACTGTGGTGAATTTTCCAAACACCTGACTGCGATGGCGGCTTATGTCGAGGCGCGGAAGAGGAGTGGGAAGTAGATTTTCTCAAAGGCGGCACTTATTATGGATTTATGAAGCCCCCTCTCGGCTCGACGTTGGAGTTCATGCCGGACAAAGATCTGCGGCTTTTTATTCTTCATCACGTCCTCACGCCTTTTCTCGATCAAAAGGAAATCGAAGGCATCCGCCTGTCGGCACGCATTGACTATAAATCCGAAAACCAAATTTTGCATGGACCATGCCTTGATCGAAAAGGTAAATCCACCGAAGTGCAGGTGACAGTGGTTTGCAGTCAAAACTCCTCTTGGCTTACACAGCGTATGCTGTCGGTCGAAATAGTTCCGACAGACGATGACGGTGCTGACTTTGCATCCTATTCCATTCAAGGAGTCTTACGAAGAGATGATCGTGGCTACTATCTGACCGAATGTCGTGTCAGAGCTTTGAAATCATAGGGACTCTTGCTCTACACCCAATTCTGGAAGGGGGGGGCTATGGGACGCTGCAAAACGCTCGTAGACGGGCGGGCTGTCGCCACACCCATCTTACGAGGGCGGCATGGCGCTCGAGAGGTGGGGAGGGAAGGGCGCGCTGATCGACGGGCATGAGTGCCCATCGTACTTGGCGGCAGGTGATGAAAACAAAAAGGGGCGGACTTGCGTCCGCCCCTGAAGGAATCGTGAGTTGGGAAACTCAGATTATGCAATGTCTTCACCCACGGCGTAACGCACGAAGCGGCGCACGATGAGGTTTTCGCCCAGTTCGGTGATCTTGCCTTTGATCAGATTCGCGATGGTGAGATCGGGATCTTTGATGAAGGCTTGTTCGAGCAGGCAGTTGTCGGCATAGAATTTCTCCATTTTGCCGTCCACGATCTTGTCCACGATGTTCGCAGGCTTGCCTTTGACCAGCTCAGCACCGATCTCACGCTCCTTGGCGACGAGGTCCGCAGGGACGTCTTCGCGCTGGAGGAAGCGTGGGTTGGAGGCGGCGATGTGAAGGGAGATGTCCTTCACGAGGGCCTGGAAGTTTTCGTTGCGGGCGACGAAGTCGGTTTCGCAATTCACTTCGATGAGCACGCCGATGCGGCCTGCCATGTGGATATAGGAGGCGATGATGCCTTCCTTCGTCTGGCGGTCGGCCTTCTTCTCGGCCTTGATGGTGCCGTTTTTGCGGAGGATGGTTTCAGCCTTCTCCAGGTCGCCGTCGGCTTCCGTGAGGGCTTTTTTGCATTCCATCATGCCTGCGTTGGTCTTTTCACGCAGGGACATGACGAGTTTAGCGGAGATTTCAGCCATGGGTCGGTTGGGGGGTGAAATAGGTTACTTCTTGGCTTCGGCGGTGGCGATGATGACGGGGTCGATCAGCTTCTGCAGGATGATGCGGATGGAGCGGATGGCGTCGTCGTTGGCGGCGATGGGGTAGTCGATGATGTTCGGGTCGGCGTTGGTGTCCACAAGGGCGACGATCGGGATCTTCAGGCGGCGGGACTCATGCACGGCGATGTGCTCACGGGCGGAGTCAACGATGACGACAGCGTCAGGGATCTTGCCCATGTGGCGGATGCCGCGGAGGTTGCGCTCCAGTTTGATGCGCTCGCGGTTGAGGCCGGCGAGTTCCTTCTTGGACATGAGCTTGAACTCAGGCTTGCTCTCGATTTCTTCGAGGTAGTTGAGGCGGGCGATGCTCTTCTTGATCGTCTCCATGTTGGTGAGTGTGCCACCCAGCCAGCGATGATTGACGTAGTACTGACCGCAAGCTTCGGAGGCCTGCTTCACGGCTTCCTGTGCCTGGCGTTTGCAGCCGACGAAGAGGATTTTTTTGCCGCGGCGAGCGAGATCGGCCAGGAATTCAGCGGCCGTGTCGATCTGCTTGACGGTTTCCTCGATGTTGAGGATGTGAATCTGGTTTTTGGTGCCCATGATGAAGCTCTTCATCTTGGGGTTCCAGCGCTTGGTTTGATGTCCGAAATGGACTCCGGCTTCGACGAGCTCGGCGAGGATCTGTGTTGACATGTATTTGGTATCTAAGGTGCCTGTCTTCCGCACGTTTTGGGGGCAAAACGCTCAACCACGAGGGCTGATCCGGTCGAATGGGCTTCGGTTTAAATCCTTTGGCCTGACCAACATGGCCCGGCAAAAGGGGCGCGATGTTACCGGCATCCCCTGCGACGGCAAGCAGTTTTTCTCCGCCGAAACCGTCACACAGCAGCCGGAGCGGGGCTGAATCGCGCCAAAAACTCACACCAGCTTGGCCAGTGCATCCGGCAGGGGCAGAATGAAGTCCATTTTTGCCTGGGTTGCGGGATGGATGAAATGGAGTTCGCTGGAGTGGAGGCCGAGGCGTCTGGCGGGGTCGGTGGTGGCACCGTAGGGCTTGTCGCCGACGATGGGGTGGCCCATGTCGGAGAGATGGACACGGATCTGATGGCGGCGGCCGGTTTCGAGCTTCAGTTCAACGAGCGTGGTGTGGTGCGTGCGCTTGAGTACTTTGAAGTGGGTGATGGCCTCGCGGGTGTCTTCATCCGGCGGGACGCTGCGAACGCGGAGGGAGAATTCCTCATTGAGATGGCAACGCAGGGTGCCGGAATCGCGTTTGATGACGCCTTCGGTGATGGCGAGGTAGGTTTTGTCAAAACGATGCCAGTTCTGCTGGAGGATGCGCTTGAAGGGCTCGGTCTTGGCGAAAACGATGAGGCCGGAGGTATCGCGATCCAGGCGGTGGACGATCCAAACGCGGCTGCGGACATCGGTCCCGCGCACGTGGTCGGTGAGGGCAGCGTAGGCAGTGCGACCGTTGCCGGAATCGGTGGCGACGGTAAGCCAGCCAGCGCCTTTGTTGAGTACGATGATGGCCTCGTCTTCATAGACGATGCTGAGTCCGGCGGGCATGGGTTTGACGTCTGCACGCGGGGCGCGCTCGACCTTGATGGTGATCTTGTCCCCAGGGGTGAGCTTGTGGTCGTGGCGGGTCACAGCGCGGTCGTTCACGCGGACGCTGCCGAATTTCAGCCATTGTTTGAGGCGGGTGCGCTTCATGTCCGGCCAGTTTTCAAAGAGAAAAGGCAGGAGATCGGCGGCGGCGTTGACGGTACGTTGCTCAGACATGGGGTCTCATGCCACGGAAAAAAGATGCTGGCTAAGGAAAAGCGGGATGGCACGTTGCTGCTGAGTCCAAAAACGCGCGCCCCCATGTCCCTGATTCGTTCTTTCCTGATAGTTTCATGCCTTGCTGTGTCTTCTGCGGTTGCAGCGGATTTCAAGAAGGACATCCAGCCCATACTGGAGCGAAACTGCTATGAGTGCCACAGCCTAAAAACCGGAAAGAAGAAGGCGGGATTTGTGTTCGACGACCTGAAAACCTTCAAGCTGGACATCGCGGACAACGATGTGGCGCAAATCCGTCCGGGAAAACCTGCGGAGAGCCATTTCCTGGAAATCCTGGTCAATGACGGCAAGAACCACATGCCGCCGAATGAAAACCTCTCGGGCGGGGAGATCAAAAAGATCACGGAATGGATCACTGAAGGGGCGAGTTTTGAAAAAGACGCGCCGAAGCTGGCCCCGACTGCGGTCAAGAAGTCGCTGCCGCCGATCATGAGCTGGACGAATGTAGACGGGAAAACGATCAAGGCGGGTTTTGTACGCTTGGACGGGGAGAATGTGGTGCTGCGCATGCCGCTGAATGCTGCCGAGGTGCCCTACCCACTGGCCAAGCTATCCGAAGCTAGTCAGAAGCTGGCGCGTGATTGTGCGGCCCCTTGAGGTCAAAACTCGGCAAGGGCGTCACTGACGGCGGCTTCGAGCGGGCGGGAACCGCTGCCGCCGAGACGTTCGTCCAGCGATTCGAGGCGCTGGATGAGATCTGCGACATGTTTGCGCGGATACATGCCGCCGGCCTCGGCACAAAAGTGGGTGCGGCAGCCAAAGGGGCGGTGTTTATAGATGGTGCAGCGGCCATCACGGCCCAGCAGAGGGCAGGCCCCATCAGGATGGGGCTTGAGCGCCTTGCGACCGCTGGCGCGAACGCCCTGGGCGGCATAGAGTGCCTCCCCACGGGTGAGCATGGGGGTATGACCCGCCAGCCGGAAGTGACAGCAGCCGGTGCGCATCTCGCACTGGCGGGGCAGTGGGCGGCGCTCCAGTTCGGCATAAATCGCCTCCATCTCGTGGCGGTGGTCTGGCTTGGGGTTTTTCATGCAGTTCACATTCAGCATGGCGGTGCTGGCATTTGTGGCACGCGATTTTTGCAAAGGGCCATTTGAGATTTGAGATTTCTCATTCCGACCCCATCGTTCGCACCCGTGATGTCGCAACAGCCCAGTTTCCGCATTATCCGAGGGTCAACCACCACCCCCAAAAGACAACTGAAGCACGCATGAGTCTGCCCGAAATCGCCGGACATGAATTGCAGGACCTGGTCGGCAGCGGGCGGTGTGGTGCCGTATACCGGGCGGTGTCCACCAACGGCAAAGCCTGTGCGGTGAAGGTATTTAGTTCGATGGCGATCAACCGGAAAGCGCTGTCCACCGCCTTCCGCGCGCTACAGCAAATGCCGCATCATCGCGGTGTGCTGCCGGTGGAGAGCTACAGTTTTGACAAGACGCCGTATTTTTGCGTGATGCCGCTGGTCGGGGTGATGACCAAGGACAGCCAAGGGCGCCGTCAGTGGCAGACGCCGACGCTGGAATCTGCCTGTAGCGGCCTGCCACCAGAGCAGGCCTGGCGGCACATCTATGAGGTCGCCGATGCGCTCTCCTGGCTGCACAAGCACGGTATTCCGCATGGCAACCTGCGGCCGTCGAACATCCTGCTGGAGGATGACGCTGAATCCTCGATCCGCCTCACTGACATCGCGCAAGGCTGGGTGGGTGGGATTCATCACCTGGAGCTGACGGATCATTTTGTGCATCTCTGCCCCGAACAGGCGGAAAACCCGGAAGGCGTGTTTGCCGGCTATGGACCCTCATGGGATGTCTATAGCTTTGGGGTGCTGGCGTACCGTCTGCTTAATGGCACACTGCCACGTGGTGCGGAAACGTGGGCGAGTGAAGTCGAACGCGCCCGACAAAAGGCAGCATCGGGATTGGCAGTGCAGATCGACAGCAATGCGCTGCTGGCGGCGGTCAAAGCGCAGCCGAAGATCTACTGGCCGCAGGCTTCGCAGTCCAAGTGGGAGGAGCGCCGCCGTCACATCATCGAACGCGCGCTGGATTTGAACCCGGCTGCACGCTGGGCTGACATGCGCGAGATCGTGCGTGAGTTTGAGGTGCTTGAAAGCGACTACCTGCTCGAAGAATCGCGTGAGCAGACCGTGCGCGAGCGGCAGAAGCAGGCGAAGAAGGTGCTGTCTCTGCAAACCACGGCCATTTCACTGCTGACGATTTTTGTGCTTTGCTTTGTTTACGCCTTCACGACCAAGCGCCAGTTGCAGAAGGCGGAGAACACCATCTCCAACATCAATGACGTTCATAAAATGGAAAGTGATGCGCTCAATGGTCGCATCGCCTCGCTGATCAACGAACGTGACGTCGCCCGCAGCGCCAAGGCGATGGCGGATCAAAATTTACAAAACTCGCAGAATGCGGTGGACCAGTTCCTCACGCAACTGCTGCAGACCCCCACGGGCAATGAGATGGAGGCCGGTTTCCAGAAGGAGCAGCTCAATGACGCGCTGGCCTACTGCATGCGTGGCCTGCCTGGACTGGAGCAATCTCCTGCGCTCGGCATCGAACGGCTACGCGCCTATGGCAACATCGGCCAGCTTCACCTCAAGCTGCGCAACAGTGTGCAGGCGGTGATCTTTCTCACCAAGGCACGTGACCAGGCGGCGGAATTGATCAGCAAAGGGAGTGGCGAGGGTGCCCAGACCGCTCTTTACCAGCAGTGGCTGGGCCGCTACAGCCTGCTGCTCTCAGATATCCGGGGGCGCGAGGGACGCCATGCCGAATCTCTCGCTCTGCTCAAGGAGGCCACGGTCAATCTCGACAAAGGCTTGGCGGCTGATCCGAAAAACCGCCTCGCGCGCAATGAGTGCGCCCGTGCATGGCTGGAATATGGCCTGCGTACGCTGCGCAATGGTGATGTGGGCGACTCTGAGCAGGCGCTGGCGCGCGTGCCGACGATTCTCGATGCCAAGCTGATCGGTCACGACCTGATCAACGATGAGAAGTTCATCCTCGCACGTGCCAAGTTTGCCAAAGGCATCAGCCAACGCGATGCGGGCAAGGTCGAAGTAGCGCTCAACACGCTGATCGATTCTGTGAAGGACATGGGCGAGCTCGTGCTCGGCAGCAGCCCGCGCAATCAAGATCAGGCCTTGCTGCTGGCCGAAGCCTACACCGAGCTAGCGGAACTGATCGGACGGCATTTCAGCGGTGCGGATGCGCGGGAAGCACACAATCAGGCGGTGCCGATTCTTTTGGAACTCAACCGGCTGCTGCCTGAATGGGACGAAGTGAAGTATCTGCTGGCCCGCAACTACGGCGCACTCGCTTCGCTGGCGCGTGATGCTGGAAATCCAGGTGAGGCCAGCAAGAAAAAGCAGGATGCCATCGAACTGGTGAACGAAATCCTCGCGGACGACAAGGAGAACGCGCGCTATGGATTTCTGCTCGCCAAACTGCGTGGTGAATACGCCGAACTGCTTGCGGACAACGGCAAGACCTCCGCCGCCATCCCGATCGCGAAGCAGGCGGTGGAATCGCTCGAAGCACTCATCAAGGCGCAGCCGACCAATGACAAGCTCACGCCGGAGCGTCGTATGTGGGCCAGCCAGCTCGCGCAGCTTTATGGCTCGCTGGGTCACACCAGTGAGAGCGCTGGCAAGAAGGCCGAGGCCAAAGCCGCGTTTGGAAATGCCGTGGCTATCTGGGAAAAACTTGCCGCTGCCATCGCCAATGACTAGGCCATCCAGACGGGTCTCAATTGGAGCAAAGGCCGTCTCGCGAAGTTGAAATGAGCCTTGATGAAAAACAGCAGTCGCTGATCGACGACCTGAACATCATTCACGATCCGCACGAGCGTCTGAACGCGGTCGTTTCGCGTGCGCATGCGATGAAGCTGGATGAGGCGCACAAGACGGAGGCCAATCTCGTACCCGGCTGTGTTTCGCGCGTGTGGCTGCATGGCGAGCTGAGCAATGGACGAACGTGCTTCATTTGCGATGCTGAATCCCCAATGGTCAAAGGACTCGCCGCGCTGCTGTGCGAGTTATACACGGATGCTGAGCCTGCCGAAGCGGCCACGGTCGAGCCTCGAGTGTGGGAGGCTTGTGGCTTCACCAAAATGCTCTCCCCCACGCGCCTGAACGGGCTGGCGAACATGCGCGTCAAAATTCGTACTCTGGCAAACCAGTTTCTCGCTTCCAAACCATCCTCTTGACCATGCTCCGACTGCAAAATTTCCATGGCGCTGAACTAGCACCACATCTTGATGCTCTTGGAGAACTGCGCATCGCGGTGTTTCGTGAGTATCCTTATCTGTATGTCGGCACGCTGGAGCATGAGCGCGAGTATCTGCGCACCTATTTGCAATCCAGCGGCAGTCTGGTCGTCCTGGTGTTTGATGATGACCGAGTCGTGGGTGCCACCACCTGCCTGCCGATGCTTGATGAAGGGCCGGAATTTCAAGCGGCGTTTGTGCAGGCTGGATACGATCTTTCTTCCATCTGCTACTTTGGCGAATCGATCCTACTGCCAGCCTATCGAGGCAAAGGCATCGGCAAAGAGTTCTTCGTGAGGCGAGAAGCGCATGTTCGGACACTGGGCCTGAAACTCAGCACCTTCTGCGCAGTGGATCGCCCTGCGGGCCATCCGCTAAGCCCGGAGGGCTATCGTCCGCTCGACGAATTCTGGCGCAGTCAGGGTTATGTGAGACGGCCAGAGCTGCAGGCCACGTTTGTCTGGAAGGAGATCGGCGAAGAAACCGAGTCTCCAAAGACACTGACGTTCTGGACCAAGAACGCGGTGTGATCCTACCGCTTGGGCCAGTTGAGGTGTTTGTGCAGGAAGTCGAAGGTGCCCTGACCGTTGATGGTGTGTCCGCCGTTGAAGAATTCAATTTCCGTATTGTTCTCCATGCCAAACTGCGCGTAGAGCCAGCGCGTCTTGGCATATTCGGAGGCGACCCAGGGGTCGATGGAGACGCCGTCATGGTGGCCGCGCTCGACCATGAAAGGCCGTGGAAACATGAGGTAGGTGAGTTCGGCGTAGCTGAAGGTGCTGCCCATGTTGAAATAGGGCATCTCCCATTCGTCCGTGAACATGAAGCTGTGCTTGTCCTCCGTGCTGGCCACCTTGCGAGTCCAGTCGTTGAAGTCGCCGGAGCAGATGGAGAGGCAGTAGCCGTCGAGTAGCGGCGGAATGCGCACGGCAGCCTCGCCGCCGTAGCTGAGGCCATAGAAGCCGATGCGTTTGGCATCGACCTGCGGCAATGCGGAGAGCCAGTTGAGCCACTGCTCGTGATGGCGGAGGATGACGGAAAACATGGAGGCCTTCACCGTATTGCCTTTGCGTGAGAGCGTGCGGTACTGCTCTTCCTCTTTGTACAAGTTGTGCGGGGCGAGCGTGATGAAGCCCCGCTCAGCGAGATGTGCGGCGAAGTCATGATACGCAGGCTTGTCCCCTTCGATCACATCTTCCGGCAGGCCATGACGCCCATGCTGGCAGACGACGACAGGTCGCTTCTCTCCAGGCTGCAGGTCTTTGGGCAGCAGCAGCACGCCCCAGGTGAAACCTTCACCACCGACATCCAGCACGACTTCGTAGCCGGTCCATTTCGGTTTGTCGTAAATCTTGCGGGTGCGTGGCTTCGGTGTTGGCAACGGTGTGTCGATCCTGCCAAGCACCTCCTCTGAGAAGGTGTTGCGGAACCCCATGGCAGCAGCAATAAATTTGTCGGGTTTTTTGTCGGCAAACTGTGCGTAGGTCCAGGCCTCGTTGCGAAATTCCGGCATGGCCTTGTAGAGGAAGAAGTCATTGCGGATGCGATCAGATCCACGGATCAGGCGCTGCACATGGGCTTCGAGTTCCTTCATCTGCGCAAACTGACGCACGGCTGGCATGTAGGTCTGGCGCAGGTTTTGGGGCAGCTCTTTGGACAGCGCCATGTTTGCGTCAGTCTTGAGCAGCTTGGCGAGGGCGTTGGCCGCAGCGGCGTCACTGCGCACGAGTGAACGGCGCTGGAGGCTGGACGGCACCAGCGAATCAATGCGCAGGTATTCCTCCTCCACTTCGTCAAATTCGGGTGTGCTCAGCCTGCCGGGCGCGGCTTGGTTTTTCTTGCCTTTGGGTTCTGGCGGACCGTCCACTTCCGGCTCGTCCGTATAATGAATGACGAGTCCGCGTGGGGCGATGAGGGAGGCGATTTCGGCATCGCCAAATTCAGTGAGCAGGCCCCACACATTGCGGTAGAGAGGTTCGCGCCAGGTGCGTTGACGGGATTTGAAATAACCGCTGACCAGTGCGGCGTCGATTCGCGGATCGACGGCGGCGGCATACATGGCAATGAGTCCGCCTTCACCATAACCGGCGACGCCGATCTGGTCGTGGCGGTGAATGTTGATCCAGTCCACCAGCGCCATCACCTTCTGTACCTCGTAACCGATGATGTGGCGGCCCATCATGTAGGCTTGCCGGTGAATCCATTCGCGATGCGGCATGTTCGTCATGAGGATCGCCGGATTGCCAGATGCGGCATCGCTGCGATTGATCAAGACTGGCACGATGACCGCGAAGCCATTTTCCACGAACCGACGGGCGATCTGCGCCTCCGCTGCAACCCCAGGTGCCAAGCCAGCGATCTGCTCGGGGGTCTGATCTGCGTCCGGCAGGGCGATGATGTAACCTCGAGTCTTGCCTTTCGGCTCCAGCAGCAGTCCTTCACCGGACACTTGCTCCAGCACGGGCCAGCGGACTTGATAGATGCGGTAGGTCTTCGTTTTGCCCACAAGCGCCAGATTCGTCTCATCTCCGTAACGCTCTAGCGCTACCGGCACACGTTTGTCCTTGAGGCCGATGATGTGTTTGAAGTGCTCACGATTTTCGTGAATCGACTCTGTATATTCATGCGGCGAGGAGACATTGCGGTGCCAGAGCTGCACGCGCGTGGTCAGCGAATCTTCGATCATCTGATCCATGTCTTCCAACGCCGCCGCATGCATCTGCTCGGAGATGTTGCCATCTTTGAGCAACGGCTGGGTGTCCGGCAGTGTTTCCGGCTGCTGGGCCAATGCGTTCGCCGCTAGGGCGAACAGGGCGGCGGAAAAAAGCGGCAGTTTCATGAGAGTGAATCAACGCTCATCAGGGCCGTCTTGCAAGCTTTGCAAAATAGGCATGTGCCGACACTCTGTGTGGTGAAAGCAGGACTGTGGCGAGCCAGAATGGCGCAGTTCCCTGCCCCCGCCTGCGATCCGACTTCCTGACCAATCTCAAACAACACTCTGCTGCTGATGCCGGTCCAGCTCATACTTCCCGAGTGCCAGCGCACCGAGCAGACCTGAGCGCGCGCCCAGACCGGGAGCGACGATGAAGTCGTCGATGTTGCGACCGAGTTCAGGAACTCGGAGGTAGCCGTTGTTGAGCTTGAGGAGCCGACCACGAATGAGAGGCAGGATATGCTCCTGACTCATGACGCCACCGCCGAGGATGATGCGCTTCGGGCAGATGCTGAGGGTGAGATTCATCAATGCGTGCGCCATGACATCTGCCACTTCCTCCCAGGCAGGATGATCGGGTGGCAGGGAATCGGCTTTGACTCCCCAGCGAGAAGCGAGGGAGGTACCGCTGACGTAGCCTTCGACGCAGCTTTTGTGAAACGGGCAGTGGCAGGCTTGTTGGATCGCCGAGGAGTTCTGCGGTGGGGGCACCAGCAGATGACCGATCTCAGGATGCAGTAGGCCATGCAGCAACTGGCCGTTGATGAGCACTCCGCCGCCGACACCGGTGCCGACGGTGATATAAATGAGCGGGTCCGTATTCTGCCCGGCTCCCCAGAGGTATTCACCGAGCACGGCGGCGTTCACATCGGTGTCCCAGGCGATGGGGACGTGGTAACGATCCTGCAATTTGGGAACAACGTTGGTAAACTGCCAGCCGGGCTTGGGTGTGGAAGTAATGTAACCGTAGGTCTCGCTGTTTTTGTCGAGATCAATCGGGCCGAAAGAGCCGATGCCGATGGCTGCGATGGAGCCGTACTTCGACTTGGCCATCGAGAGGAAGCGGGTCACTCCAGCAAGCGTGTCTTCCGGCGTGGTGGTGGCAATGCGAGTGACATCACGAATATCGTGGGGGCCGGTGCCTACGGCACAGACGAACTTGGTGCCGCCAGCCTCGATGGCGGCGATGAGGGGGGCTTCTTCGCTCATGATTGCGGCCGCACGGCGGCGGAGTCACGGATGCCGAGGCTGGAGTAGATCTCGCGCGTGGCGTGGGATTTATTCAAGGTGTAAAAATGGATGCCATCGACGCCATGATCGAGCAGATCGTGGCACTGCTCGGTGGCGTAGTGGATACCAACTTTCTGCACGGCGGCTTCGTCACCACCGCAGCGCTGGATGGCGCGCAGGAGCTTGGCCGGGTAGCGAGCACCGGCGGCGAGCTCGGCCATACGGCGCATGCCGGAGGCGCTGGTGATGGGCATGATGCCAGCGATGATGGGAATGTTGATCCCGGCAAGTTGGCAGCGCTCGCGGAAGTCGAAGAAGTCGTGGTTATCGAAGAACAACTGGGTGCAGATGTAGTCCGCACCGGCATCGACCTTGGCCTTGAGGTAATCCATTTCCAGCACGCGGTTTGGCGTGGTGGGATGGCCTTCGGGGAATCCGGCGACCCCGATGCCGAAGCCGCGCTTGTCAGGATGCGCGCCGCTGTCGTTGAACTTCTTGATGAAGGCCACGAGGTCGGCGGCATGCTGGAAGGCATCCTTGGCACGGTCGTAATTGGCGAGATTCTTTGGGGGATCACCGCCGAGGGCGAGGATATTGCTCACACCCGCCTGCGCGTAGCGTTCGAGAATGCCTGCAATATCAGCCTCGCTGTGGCAGACGCAGGTGAGGTGCGGCACCGCATCGAGGCTGGTGGTAGTTTTGATGCGCACGACGAGATCGTGCGTGAGCTCACGCGTGGAGCCGCCCGCACCGTAGGTGACGCTGACAAACGAGGGCTTGAAGGCTTCAAGCTCGCCGATGGCCAGATAGAGTGCTTCAAAGGCTTCAGCGCTCTTCGGCGGGAAGAACTCAAACGAGAGCGTGGGGCGCTGGGCTTGGAGAATGTCGGCGATGTGCATCTAGTTCGGTTCTCGGTGCTAAATTATCAGGCGATGTGCTCGCCTTTGAGCACATCATCGAGGGTCTGGCGTTCGCGTACGACGGTGGCTTTGTCACCATCGACAAGGATTTCAGCAGGCATGGGGCGCGTGTTGTAGTTCGAAGCCATGGTGAAACCATAGGCTCCGGCGCTGAGCACGGCGAGGTATTCGCCTTCTTTGACGAGCGGGAGTTCGCGATTCTGGGCGAGGAAGTCGCCGGATTCACAGATGGGACCGACGACATCGACTTTTTCGACGGTGGCGTTTGCGGGCTGCTTGAGCGGCACGATCTGATGCCAGCCTTCGTACAGTGTCGGGCGGATGAGGTCATTCATGCCGGCATCGACGATCTTGAAGATTTTGGCGGAGCCGCGCTTCTCGTAGAGCACTTTGGTGAGCATGACGCCGGCGTTGCCAACCATGAAACGACCGGGTTCGCAGAGGATGCGCAGACCGAGGGGCTCAAGGTGCGGCACCACGGCTTCGGCATAGGCCTGAATGGTGAGCGGATGAACTTCGGCATTTTCCTGCCACCAGGCGGAGTCACCGGAGTCGAGGCTCTGCTTGTAGTTGATGCCGATGCCGCCGCCGATGCTGAAGAATTCGATGCCGTAGCTCTTTTTCACCTGAGTGACGAGCGGGATGACTTTCTGCACCGCCTCTAGGAAGGGATCGACGTTGGTGAGCTGCGAGCCGATGTGCATCTGCAGACCTTTGATAATCAGATTGGGGCAATCGGCGGCCACGCGGGCATAGACGTCGAGGATCTGGTCGAAATCGATGCCGAACTTGTTCTCGCTCTTGCCGGTGGTGATCTTGGCGTGCGTATGCGCATCGACATTGGGGTTCACGCGGACGGCCACGGGTGCTTGCAAGCCGAGCTCGCCGGCGACTTGGTTGATGTAGTGCAGTTCTGCCTCGGACTCGGCATTGAAGCAGTAGATACCCTGCTTGAGGGCGTATTCGATTTCGTCACGGGTTTTGCCGACGCCGGCGAAGGTGCATTTTGCGGGATCGCCACCGGCCTTGATGACGCGGTAGAGTTCGCCTGCCGAGACGATGTCAAATCCGCCGCCGAGTTTGGCGATGGTGTTGAGCACGGAGAGATTCGAGTTGGCCTTGACCGCAAAGCAGATCAGGTGGTCAAGCTTTGCCAGAGCCGCGTCCAAACGCGTGTAATGACCGGAGATGGTGCTCTTGGAATAGACATAGAGCGGGGTGCCGTACTTCTCTGCGAGAGATTGAAGGGGGACGTTTTCGGCGAAAAGCTGGCCTTGGTGGTAGCGGAAACTGTGCATAAGCGGGCCGCGTAGATAGGCGGGATTCAGGCCTGCGCAACCCTGCGCAGGTTCAACCTTGGTGCATTTCCACGAGTTTTCGACCGGACGAAAGCATCTCCACGAGCCACTGGCGCATGGCCTTGAAGCCGCGCAGGAGGGCACCATCCATGACTTCTTGGCAGCCAAAGTGCCGGGCGATGGCATCCTCCAGCCTGCGGTAACGAGGCAGCAGAATGAGGGTGCTGCGGACCGCTGCGGGCTCTGAAGCATGGCGCTGGGCCAGGGAGGGATGGAGCAGGCCTTTGCAGATGACAAAGTCCTTTTCATCCAGAGGGATCTGGCGCTCGGGCAGCACCAGCCATGGGTGATAAGTAAGCACGGGGCAGCCTGCGGGGTCCTGCTTCAGCCTGACCAGGGTGCGTGCAGGCACGCCTGCGGTGCGGCGAGCCAGAAAGCCTTTCACGCCAGTCTCCAGATCTGCGGCAGTTGCGCGTTTGTTGAGGAGGAAATCACGCCCCATGAGGGTGCCGAACAGCGTGAGGCGAAACGACCAGCCTGCAAAGAGCAGTCCGATGAGTATCAGCAGAAGAGAGACAGCAGCGCCGGCATAAGGATGAATCAAAGTGCTGCCTGCCACCAGGGCAATGAGGCCAAGTTTGATGAGCTTGAGTCCGGCATCGACGATGCCAAAAGGAGAGAGCGCGATGAGGACATTGATGGCGTGCGAACTGAGCCAGACCACGCTGAAGGCCACGATGGCGACCGGAATGGAAATCCAAGGCGTATGCACGCCAAAGTCGATCAGGCTGGCAAGGGGCATCACGGCCAGTCCTGAGTGCGCCAGCGCATTCATGGCCTGCGGCTGGATCTGGTTAAAATGAGCCATGGCGAGGGCCACGAGAGGCACGAAACCGACGCTGGCGACGAGTGCGCTCACCTTGTTTTCGAACAACTCAAGGAAATCGAGCGGCTTTTTGACCAGCGGAGGGGCGGCGGTGCCGAGGAAATCCTTGAGAAAGCAGATGAGGAGCAGCGACAGCCCTGTACCCCAAACACCTGGATGGCAGTACCATGGCAAGCGATGGCGCAAATGGAACTCGGTCTTGTAATAGGTCCAAACCCCCATGAAGCTGACCCCCAGCAATGGGCTGATGGCGACGCCGGTGATTTCAGAGATGCCCTGAGACAAACTGACACCGGGCAACAGCATGGATTCACGCGGCAGCTTGTCCGTTGTGCTGCTGGGTAACGGCGCGGCCGCATGGAGCGGTGAGATGCCCACCAAGGCAAGGAGCGCCATGAAGAGCAGGCAGCGCTGGTGCAAGGATTTCATAACGGGTGGCGGTCGGGATCGGCGACATAGCCGCTCTCAGCCTGCCCATGATGCACCGGAATCAGCCGCAGGCACTGACAAAAAATCATGCAAAGTGGACTTGGCAAACAGTCGGTAAGACGATTCACCAAGGCAAGGGCGCGAGCGCCTCTCACTTCCAGCATTGCGCCAATTTTCAGACGATCTCGACGCTGACTTGAGCGCTGGTGTCCATCTCGCCGATGATTTTGGCGCCCTTGCCGCAGGTGAGGGCTTTGTCGGCATCTGCGGATGAGACGATGGCAACCCAGCCAAGGCCCATGTTGAAGGTGTCGATGGCGTCTTTTTTGTCTGCATGACGCAGCACTTTCTGAACTACATCGTTCTGCCAGAATGGAATACGGAGATTTGCACCCAAACCGCGCTTGAGGAACATGCGGCCGAGGTTTTCCGGCAGGCCACCACCGGTGATGTGGGCCATGGCCTTCGGGCGGATGCCTGCGGCTTTGAGAGCAGCCGGCTGCTCATGATAGAGGAGCGTAGGGAGCAGCAGAGTACGCATTTCGTCCTCACTGAACTGGAGCTTCTCCTTCTCGATGATGCGGCGGACAAGGCTGAAGCCGTTCGCATGGAACCCTGCGCTGGGCCAGCCGATGAGCACGTCACCTGCGGCGATGGTACCGGGATCGAGCAGATCTTCCTTTTCACAAGCGCCGATAGCAAAGCCGCTGAGCTCGACCATGCCCTCGGGCACCATGCCGGGCATCTCGGCCGTCTCACCGCCGGCGAGGATGCAATTGCAGGCCTCCAGGTATTCGGTCATGCCGGCGATAATGCGGGTGATCTGCGTCTTCTGGATCTTGGGGATGCCCACGTAATCGAGGAACATGATGGGATCTGCCCCCGTCGTGAGCACGTCATTCACGTTCATTGCGACGAGGTCTTTGCCGGCGGCTTCGAGTTGGTCGTGCTTGATCAGCAGCTCGATCTTGGTGCCGACCCCGTCACAGCCTGTGAGAATGATGGGATGCTTGTAGCCACTGAGGTCGTAGGCGGCGGCGAACAGACCAAAGGGATTTGCCAGTTTCCGCTTCTGCTGGGTGCGCTTCACCAGCACGCCGATGTCATCGACCAGCGATGCTGCTTCGTGAATATCGACGCCGGCTTCTTTATACGTGTGTGCGGAGGGGCTGCTCATGGGGAAATGGTGGCCTGCTGACTAGCCCGAAAGCGGGGGCGGCTCAAACGGAAACTTGGTGTGGGGGAGGTTGGGGTGGCCCCCTGCCCTGCAGCGCGCCCTTGGCTACCACTGCCCCATGGGACTCAAAATGTGACTCATTTCGGCCACGCTGCTAAGATGAGGGAGGGCGGCGGGTCTCGATGGCGCTGACCATTTGGCTGATATGGGGCTTAATTCCCACGCGTGGTTTCATGATTGCAAGACTCTGGTCAAAGGATCCCCATTTGAGCACCTTGATATTCACATTGCGTGCGCCCCACTGGTCCATGGATGCCTTGGATGGGCGGTAAAGGTCGATGGTACCGGTGCCGACGAGTGCGGAGCCGTAGTCGTCCACCTGGTAAACGTAAGACTCGCCCTCGATCTTGAATTCCGTGCCGACTGGATAAACGGACCAATCAGCGGCGGCGCTGCTCACAGCGCCGAACTTGAGGGTGTTGCCAACGGCACTCTTGGCCCCGTACACGATGTGGTCGCTCTCGCTCTGGGTGTAAGCGGTGGTCTTGACATTGCTGATGGTGCTGCCGGAACGCAAGCTCACCAGCTTTCGGGGCGCGACTCTGGAAACGCTTTGACAGGAAGAACAATAACCCGCGCAGAATGCGGCCAGCAGGAACAAACGGAGGTTAGTCATTTTAGTTGGGCACGACACATTGCACGCCCGGGGTAAAGTGTGAGACAGGCAGGCATGAGCTGTGTTCGATTATTCGGAGTCGAATCTGCCCCATGATTTGCAGCATGAATCAGCGCTGTAGAAATACCTCGCAGCGCCGTAGGATTACCCCCATGAAAGAATGAATGCTCCAGCTCATCCTTAGCAACACCCTACTCGAAGCCAAAGTGGGTAAGAAATCACTTCGTCTGATTTATGAGTTCTTCGACCTTGGCCGTGATCCGCTCCTCCACGGTCTCGGTATAAGGTGCGCGGTGACCGTATTCAAACATGCCGGTCACGCCTTCGTAGCCACCCTCTTTGAGTACACGCAGGCTTGGCACATAGCTGGTGAGGTCGTTGTTGTAACCGCAGACCCAGGTGCTATTCCAGCCATAGGTGGCTTTGAACTTGAGTGAGTAATCTACCACTGTTTCACCGCTCAATGCGATGAAAGTGAAGTCTGTGCCGAAGCGCCAGACTTGAACAGGATACTTCACACGATCTGGCGGCGAGCCGAGTGTCTCGTATTGGCGGATGAAATGCTCGAACTCACGTTTTGGCATGCCGGTGAGATTAGGCAGGCGTTGTTTGAGCTCTTCGAGCGGGATGCCGGGCTGGAGCAGGAGTTCCGTTTCCCCCATCGCCGCATGAATGGGACCGTTGAGTGGCGGCATCTTGGTGGTAATCGCCTGGCGCACCGCCTCGGCCAAGACTTTTCCATACATGCTCGCGAGTTCGGTTGCTTCGGCATCCTTGCCGCGAATGCGTGGCAGTGGATTCGCATCGCCACCGCAGTTCTGCACAAACATGGCCACAGAGCCAGGGAATGATTTTTCCAATTCAAGCTGCGCGCAGCCTGCGTAATCGCCATTGATGCTCAAGCCGCCAAGCGCTGTGGTGTGGCATGAATAGCCGAAGACGATGGCCTTGAGGTCGTTGCCGGATTTTACGGTGATGACCGGCACATCCTGATCCACCTGCCCACCGAATGCGCGGCTCTCAGGCCCGCGTGAGCGCCGACGGTTCACTGCCACACCGGCCAGCCCCTGATCAAACGCCAGTTCTGCGGATGCGAGGTTCGCGATGGCTGCGGCGATGATGATCCTGATTTTGATTCATCACAAATCCGGCCCCAATGATTTGGATGAAAAGGGGCTCCCCGACGACAAAGCGAAGGAGATTCCATCGAAAGCGGAAATGCTTGAATATGAAGTTTACAACGTACCGGCCCTAGGTGCGGCTGATGAATTCGAATACCATGTTTACCTTCACATTAAATCGAGCCGCTACTGGATCCGCAGATGGGGAGGGCAGGGAGGCGTGACCAATTTTTACGGCCCTGGTTTGGTGGCGGATCTGCGAAAGTAACTGATCCTCACTTCAGTTCCGCCGCCATCTCCAGCAGTGCATCCATCATTTTCACGGAAGCCTGCGGTTCCAGATTGTTCGTGCCGGGCCAGGTTTCGTAGCCGCCGAGTTCAAAGTGGCGCGGGGTGGGCATGTAGCCGTAGTAGCCGTTTGCTAGCTCGACCATGAAGGACTTGGCAAAGGGGCTGCGGTTGCGGAATTCGACACCGGTTTCTGCAAAGGTCTCCGTGGGTGTGGTGCCAATACAGATGTCGCCGACGCGCAGGATCTGCACGGCGGCTTTGGTTTCAGGGCTGGCCACGGCCAGCCGTTGCACGCGTCCGGCATAGGCGAGCGGCAGATCAGCTTTGCCCTGAATGCGCGGGGTCTTGGCCTCGGTTTCCTTGGCCCAGGCGATGAGTTCGGGATCGATCTTGCGCCAGGCGATGCCGAGTTCGCGGTAACGAGCTGCGAGAGGAGCGCTGGTTTGCCAGGTCAATTTTGACAGAGCGGTGTTCACTTTCGCGGCCACATCTTCGGCTACATAGCGTATCTGCTCATAGGCCTTTTTTCGGGGCTGCGGATTGCGGAAATTGATGTTGTTGGCGTCACCGCTAGTGCCGTTGGCCATCATGGCGACAAAGGGAGGATCATCGTTGCTACCGGATTGCAGGCGCTTCAGGGCTTCGCAGTACATGCCGAAGTAGTCAGCGGAAATGTCTGCTCCATTTACGCCGCCGACGTAATGCAGCGAGTAGGCGGAATAGACCGAAATCAGACGATCGCCGGGTTCGCGCAAGGCAATGAAGGAGACGGCGGGATCAGGCTCGCCAGCAGGTTCCACCAGCGCTGCATTGCCAGCGCCGGGGTTCATCTTCACCTTGTCGATCTTGCCGAAGGGATTCGGCGGCATAGCACTTTCTTTGAGAAACCAGCGGCGAATGTGTACGTGCTCGGGGATGTCCACCGTGCCGAAGGCGATCTCTGCCGGGCGCAGCAACGTGAGCGAACGCCGCACACCATCGGTGATGCGCCGCACGACGAATTTTTGATAGTCCGTCAGCTCCATGTCGGAGGTGTAGAAGCGCACGGGGCCACCGATGGCATTGGCCGCCGAATGCGTATGCGTGCCGGAGATGAGCACGTTGGCTGCTGAGATGCCGGTTTCCTTTTCGATCAACTCCCTCGCCGCAATGCACAGGCTGCGATGCATGCCGAGGAGATCGCACACGACGAGTGCCAGCTTCGTCTTCCCATCATCCAGGACGAGACAGCGCGCGTTCATTTCATCGTGAATGTGGGTGCAGGGGTAAGGCAGAAAGCCGCCTACAACCTCGCTGCCAAGTTCTGGTGTGATGTTGCTGGTGGCCGCACCGGCCATAAGAGCAGCCTTGGGTGTGTCTGCGGCATGGAGCGAGATCGTGGCGAAGAGAGCGAGAAGGAAATAGCGCATGGAACCAATACAGCGGTTTCGCATTGAATTTGTCACGGCTTCCAATCCACTGGCAGACTGAGCGACCACACTTCATTCGAGAGCGGTCGCGCGTGCCCGCCTGCGAGCCAGAGCTTGTCCTGAAACACGAACACCGAGTGCTCATGTCGTGCCTTCCAGCAGGTCTTCGTCTCTAGACGCTGCCAGCTCTTGCCATCCGCGCTGTGCCAGACATCGCCAAAGTTGTCTTTCTCTTTTGACCAGCCGCCGAGCACCCACATGCGCCCGCGATAAACAGTCGCGCTGAACCAGAGCCGGGGAGCCCAGGGTGCCGACTCGGTTTCGCAGGTCCAGTTTACTCCGTCACTAGATGACCACACGTCGTTCTTTGCGTGATAATCCGGCACGTAGTTGCCGCCGCCGAGCACGTACATTTTGCCGTTCAGCACCAGCGCCTGATGATAGGCGCGAGGCGACCAAGAAGCTTTTGCCGTCTCCAGCTTCCACTCTTTGCCATCCGCAGAGGACCACACGTCGTTTTTCAGGCTCGCATCATCGCCAAAGTAATAGTTCTCCGTGCCGCCGAGCAACCACATCCGCCCACGATGCTCCACCAGACCCGCCGCAAGCCGTGGTGTCCAGCTTGCGCTTGCAGTGACTTGCTCCCACTTCACGCCATCAGTAGATGACCACACCTGATGGCTCGCCGAATGACCCGGCAACCGGCCTTTGTGCCAGCCTCCCATGATCCACATCCGGTCATGAAAAGTGATGCTCATTGCGAGATCGCTGTGCAGCCACGGGGCGTTTGGAATGATCTGCTTCCATGCTTTGGCATCGCTGGAGGACCACACGTCGCGTGGAGGCTCCTCGAAGGACTGAAACCAGCCGCCGCCGATCCAAAGCTGATCTTTGAACACCCACTCCGCCTGCGAGTCTCGCGCCTGCCAAGCTGCTTTGGATTCAAGCACCCAGTCGATCTCGGCAGCAGAGATCGACTGGCTGATGAATAGGATCAGAAGCAGCCGGAGCGTTCGCATAATTCAGATCTCCGACTCCTTTGGCAGCAGGAAGGGTGCACGATACTCACGACCAAGCAACGCATTGGCCTGGACGTTATCGAGGAAGGCTTCCTTGTCGCCATCGACGCGGAGATGCTGGCCAAGAGTGAGCTTGGTCTTGTCCAGATCGACACCGGCATCGCTGAGATAGTGGCGGGTGCGTTCCAGAGTCTCCTGCACGTCATCGTGGACTTTGATGTCACCGAGGCGCTTCGAGATGTCGTTCACCGAAGTCTGCGCCCCGAGCCGGTACGAGATGTTGGCGATATGGCACAGTGCGCTGCTTTGATGGCCTTCGGCAATCTCGGCCTTGAGGTCCTCCTGCCTGCGGCTGCGCACGGCGCTGAGGAAATTGGTGAAATGGTTTTCGGATTTGCCTTCAAAAGCGCGAACGAGATTGCCCTGCGGATCATAGAGATTCGTGTCGGCGATGATGCCTTCGCTGCCATAGAAGAACCACATGGACTTGATCGTCGGATGAAACGGCGCGGATTTAAGGCCACGCGTTTCAGAGATGATCGTCTTGTCTCCGAAATCGAAGATGCCGACCTGCGAGTTTGGCGTCTCCGCGACATCGGTGTAGCCGAGGCGGCCGCCGTAACTCAGCACGCTCCTGCCCATGCCGGTCACACCCAGGCCCCAGCGGCAGATGTCGAGCGAGTGGACGTTGTTGTTGCCGATCTCGCCGCTGCCGGTGTTCCAGAACCAATGCCAGTCATAGTGAAACTTCGGCCGGTTGAGCTTCGTCATCGCCGCAGGACCTGCCCAGAGATCGTAATCACAGCGCGGCGGCATCGAGCATTCGGCCGGACCGCCGATGGAACCGCGCCCACCTTAGATGATGCTTTTCGCGAGTTTTACCTCGCCGAGTTTGCCCTCGCGCATGTATTTGACCGCCTCACCCAAAGGACCGCGCGAGCGATTCTGCGTCCCGCCCTGGCAGATGCGCCCCAGCTTGCGCGCCGCCTGCACCATGCGCCGCCCTTCGATGACGTTGTGGCTCACTGGTTTCTCCACATACACATCCTTGCCAGCCTGCATCGCCCAAATTGCAGACAGTGAATGCCAGTGATTTGGCGAAGCAATGAACACCACATCGACCGACTTGTCCTCCAGCACCTTGCGCAAGTCCTGGACCTTCTTCGGCATGGGCCGCTTTGCCTGCACTATAATCTCTCCCACCTCGTCCGCACGATCTAGATCTGGATCACAGACATAGGCCACATTGCAGTCGGCGATCCTGACCAATTCTTTGGCATGCGCCTTGCCCCGGATGCCGCAGCCAATAATCGCAGCGGTGAGCTTTTCGTTCGCACTGACCGGCTTCGGATCAGCGGCAAACAGTGGCACTGGCAGGCCGACCGCTGCGGCAGCCATGAGGGAGTCTTCAAAAAATCGGCGGCGTGTAAAAGTGCTCATGGTGGTTCGATGTTATACGCTGCGCCATACGCCATTTTGCCTTCAGCGTGTGTGAAACAGCTACTTTACCCAGCGAATGCAAGACGGCATCGGCATTTCGATTGGAGTGCCTTTAGCAGAGATCTTTCCGTTCGCGGCATCAATCCGAAATACGATCACGCTGTTCCCGGGCATGTTTGCGCAGAGAAGCCACTGGCCATCCGGCGTGATGAGTAGGTTCTGCGGTCCTTTGCCGAGACTCGGATCAATGGAGAGGAGCGTGAGGCTGCCATCCTCGCCGATGCGATAAGAGGCGATGCTGTCGTGGCCCCGATTCGTGCCATACAGAAACTTGCCGTCGGGCGTGATTTTCAAATCAGCCGTGTAGCTCTTGCCGACGAAATCGATGGGAAGCGTGGAGATGGTCTGGCGCTCGGTGAGCATGCCGGAAGCGGCGATATAATCAAAACAGGTCACCGTGTTAGCCAGTTCGTTGATCACATACACATGTCTGCCGTTCGGATGAAAGGTGATGTGACGCGGACCTGAGCCTGGCTGCATCTTCACAAATGGCTGGGCCTCATTCGGCGTGAGCGTTGCCTTGGCCGCATCGAGTTGATAAATCAGGATCTTGTCGATGCCCAGATCGGCAGCGAGTGCGAAGCGATTGTTTGGACTGATGACGATGCTGTGCGCGTTTGGTCCCTTTTGGCGCTGGAGATCGATGCTGGAACCGCTGTGCTGAATAAACGAGGCTGCTTCGTCCAGAAAACCATCCGCCTTCACCGGCAACGACGCCACACTCCCGGACGCGTAGTTCGCCACCAGCACGGTTCTGCCCGTGGCATCGAAATCCAAGAAACACGAAGCCGTGCCGCGTGCGGACTGCTGGTTCATCTGCTTTAACTGACCAGTGCTACCTTCAAGCGCGTAGGCCGTTACAAATTCATCGTCCGCGCCGCCGAACTTCTCAGCATTGATCGCATAGAGGAAGCGTTGGTCGGGCGAAACCGCGAGAAAGAATGGATTCTGAATATCGGTGGTGCGATGCAATAACTGCAAAGCGCCAGTCTTCGAGTCTAAGCGAAACGCATGAATGCCAGCTTTGTCGCCCGAGGCGAAAGCGGAGATAAACACCACAGGATCGGCTGCAAAAAGCGTGACGGAGGCCAGGCAGAGAGCGCCAAGAAGGAGGGATGTGAAAGTGCGCATGATGAACTGGTTTTATTGAGCAAGTTTCAGCGCCTCTGCTTTCGCTTTCGCCAGCACATCTGCTAGCGCGACGGGTTTGCCGCCCTGGCGCAGGCTTTCATCAGCCGCTTCCATGAAGGTGAATATTTCGATCGTCTCGGCTTCACTCACCGGCGGCTCGCCCGTGCGGAAGAATTTACCGATTTGGCGGCATAGCGCCTCATAACTGATGGTTTTGGCCCCCTGACGCACGCCTTTGCTGCCATACACTATGGCACCGAATTCGGACTTTCCCCTCACGATGCCGCGATAGGTGCCAATTCGCCCATCCTTCCACACGCCAGTGACTTGATCAGTGATGGGGCCTTTGCTGCGTGACACGGTTTCACATCCAGTGCCCATGAGCGTGAAGAGGGATTCGATGCCGTGAATGGCATAGAAAAACAGATCCGGCGTGCCGCTCTGATATGAACACGGCCCCCAGGTCGTGACGCCGAGAATGTCGCCAATTTCCTCGTTGCCTTTCAGAGAAAGGAGGTCGGCCCCGAAGCGTGATGACGAACTCGACCAGGTCTTAACGTGGTGCTTTTTCGCGAGTTCAAACAGAGCGATGGTCTCTGGAAGTGTTCCAGCGATGGGTTTGTCGATGTAAACGAGCTTGCCCGATTGGAATACTTCACGCGCCTCTAGCAAATGGATGCGGCCATCGACGCTCTCAATCAGCACGACATCCACTTTTTCGAGCAGCTTCGGAATGGAGTCCACAATCTCAACGCCCATGCCGCGCACCTGCTCGGTGAATTTCGCCACGCGGTCCTTGCTAGCTGGCATGTCGGTGCCACCTGGATAACCCGCCACCACTTTGATGCCTGCGAGATCTCCATCGGCGTTAGGATTGTTGAAAAGCTTCGTAAACGCGGGCACATGCGAGGTATCCAGGCCGATGATGCCAGCACGCAGCGGCTTGAGCGTTTCCTGGGAGAATGAGGAGCCTGCAAGGCTGAGGAAGAGAGCCGCGGTGAGAGTGAGAGCCTGTTTCATCATGACCTACACCTACGCAGTGAAGTCCCGCAGTTGATCAGGTTATCAGCCCTTGAATGTCGATGAGATGCAACTGCCGCCCCTGATCTGCATGTGGAGCGTCGATGCAGACCCAGCGCTCGTCGCGGCTTGAACGAGGGTGATTGTCAACACGCCATTCGCCGGTGTATTCGCGGGGAGAGTGGAACTCGCCGAGGTCAATGCGTTTGTTGGTGGCGATGTGGTAGAGGTGCGGGGTCTGAATGCGGCGCACGCCTTTGGGGTAGGTGTCGTTCAGAATCCACTCGTTGTGATGTAGGTAGGTCAGGTGGCCGCCACTGTCGAGCACGCCATGGCCGATCTCCTCGACGATGCCGCTGTCCTTGTCTTCGAAGAGGAAGTCACCCCACTCCTTGTTGCCGAGCCAGTCCCTGGCCTGGGAGAGGATGTGCGTAGCATCGCGCCAGATGAAGTGGGAGGCATAGCCATTGGGGATGACAATGCGCAAGTCGCTGCCGTCCATGTTGGCCGTGATCAGGCGCGTCAAATGGCCGCCTTTGGGCTGGGTCCAGCGATGCAGCATGATGAAGCGTTTGCCATCAGGACCAACCAGCAGGTGGTAGGCGTGGTGCTTGGAGTCGGGATGATTTTCCATCACCGCACCGGTCTTGGCGAGCAGTTCATGCGAGACGATAAGCTTCTCCACACCCGTTTCGAGATTCACATGGGTGACGCCGCTGCCGGCCGGGGCCATGTCGTCAAAGAAGCGGTCCTTGATGCCTGCGTAGCCGTAACCAGGGCGGCAGTCGGCCACGCGTGCGAAATCGCAACTCACGGCTTCTTTGCCATTGGGAGCCAACGCATAGACAGGGCTGGGGATGGTGTGTTTCTCGCCGGTTTTCACATCGAGGATGTGGCTGACGAAGCGATCTTTCTCACGGTCGTTCCAGATCACCTTGGACTCGGTGCCGGGGATCCATTGCAGCATGCAACCCTGCTGCCAGCACCAGGCACGGGTCTTGCCGAGGGGTATCCACTTGTCTTTCTCCTGTAGATCGACCATGCCGACTTCGATCTCATCTTCCGCTGTTGGGGAGCGATGTTCGAAGCTGACTTTGTTGCTGAGCACAAAGCGGTTGTCTGGCGAGAACTGGAGCTTGTCGTAGTAGCCGAACCAGTGAAAGCCGGGGCCTTTGGTGATGACCCGCACTGGCGGGAATTTTTGCACCTCCTGCCCGCGTGCTGCGAGTGATCCAAGAGCGAGCGTGGAGAGAAACTGACGGCGGTTGGGGGATGATTTCATGGCTGAAAATGAGCCCCCTATTTCTTGGAGACCTTTGCGTCGAGTTCCGACAGCTTGAAGCGAACGCTCACGATGAAGGGAGCCTCGCCAGCCTTCCA
>Ga0214188_100066_pt1 | contig 28824 bp, 20 predicted proteins | sample TroBogEpilimnion_5_FD_153026 | JGI IMG/M metagenome (GOLD analysis project Ga0214188, IMG submission 153026) | Freshwater microbial communities from Trout Bog Lake, WI - 01JUL2008 epilimnion | ecosystem: Environmental > Aquatic > Freshwater > Lake > Epilimnion/Euphotic zone | place: Trout Bog...
TGTTTGTGTTTGCCCTGCGGCTAGCTCTACTTTCTTAAACGCTTTTAACTGTCGACTAGGTCTAGTGACGCTGGCCGCTACATCATTAAGATAGACCAATACCGTTTCTTTACCTGTTATTAAGCCGGTATTTTTAACGTCTACACTAAGCTCAACAGTGTCCCCCCAGTTAATGGTATCGCTAGCCAATTTAAGAGCACTGGTTTGAAACGAGGTATAACTTAAGCCATGTCCAAACGCGTACAAAGGATGATAGACATTGCTTTCATAGCTCTCAATCGGCTTATGATCATATAAAACGATATCGTTGGACTCTCTAGGATACGAAATAGGTAATTTGCCATTCGGGTTATAATCGCCATACAAAATATCAGCGATGGCTGCACCGCCCTCCATACCGGGTAAAAAGCCTAAGATAACCGCTGAGGCTAATTCAGCTTGCTCGGTAATAATGCGCGGCCTACCACCGGTCATAATTAAAATAACAGGCTTACCCGTGGCTAGCATGGCATCTGCTAATTTGACTTGCGTGGCCTCAAGATTTAATGAGCCTATATTGCCGACTGTTTCTGTATAGGGCTTTTCTCCTAAACACAGCACAATCACATCGACATTTTTAGTCGCATCCAGTGCGGCTTGTTTATCAAGCACCTTTTGTTCTAAATAAGTAACCTTGCCTGTGGCTTTCTTTTGTATGGCCTTAAACAGCGTTAATTTATCTTTTGGATATAAACTTTCATTATCACCCTGCCAAGTCAGCGTCCAACCACCGTTCATCACACTTAATAGCTTGGCATTGGGGCCTGCGACTAAGACATTGGCATTCTTTTTTAAGGGCAAACTCTGCTGTTCATTTTTGGCCAGTACGATAGACTCTCTGGCGGCTTGGCGATTAATCTCGGTGGCTTGCTGTGTTGCAAAATATTCAGCTTCGGACAATAAGGCTGACGCTGGCTTAAATAAACCGGCTCGGTACTTAACCCCCAATATTCTAGTCACGGCCTCATCAATTCTGGCTAAGGGCAGCTCGCCTGTATTCACTAACTCTAGCAATAAATGATAGAACGAATAATCAAAAGGCACCATGCTCATATCAATGCCAGCCATGACCGCTATTTTAACGGCCTCTTTCTCAGAAGCGGCTAACTTATCACGCGTATAAAGGCGTTTAATATCTTCCCAGTCAGAGACGGTAAAGCCTTTAAAGCCCAGTTCATCGCGTAAGATGGTGGTTAAATACTGATAATTGGCATGGCCAGGAATACCGTCAACTTCGGCTGAGTTAACCATAATAGTGGGGGATCCGGCTTTTATAGCCGCTTCAAACGGCGGCAGGAAATATTCACGCAGCATTCTTTCACTTATCCACGCCGGCGTTCTATCTTTACCGTTAATCGGAAAACTATAGCCTACATAATGCTTCAAGCAGGTTAAGGCTTTGGTGGGCGCTGAAAAATCATCGCCTTGATGACCTTTAATATAAGACGTGCCCATCACCGTGGCTAAATGCACATCTTCGCCATAGGTTTCCCATAATCGTGGCCATAAAGGTTGCCGACCTAAATCCATCACTGGAGAGAAATTCCATTGCAAGCCTGCAACACGTAATTCTCTGGCGGTAATTTCACCTTCCTTAAAACTTAAATCCGTATTAAAGGTTGCTGCCATATTAAGGGCTTGTGGAAACAGCACTGAGTTTTTGGTATAGGTAGCGCCATGAATGGCATCTATGCCATAAATCACGGGGATTTTTAACCGAGACTGGGCAGCGACTGCCTGTATGGACTGTAGAACCCTACGCCAAACGGCCACAGATTGCGCTTGGTTATGAGGCGTTTGCGGTGCATTAAGTATAGAGCCGATATGGTATTTTAAAACAGCATCGTCTAATTTACGCTGATCCACTGGATTTTCACTGCCGAGCTCTGCGGCTATCACTGAAAAATCAATTTGCGTCATTTGCCCTATTTTTTCTTCTAGGGTCATCTCAGACAGCAGTTGCTTGACCTTAGTGTCGGTTTCGTTGTTTGATTGCACGGTATTCACAGCACACCCCAATAGAAAGAATAATGGACCAATAAAAATAAGGAATTTGTTTTGCAAGGTAAAACTCTTAATGGATTAGTGAGGTTTATGGAAACAGGTTAGCCACTTAAAGCGGGAATCTTTTTGCCCAGACGAAGGGCTCAGGGCGAACAGTTAAGTCTAGCATCTGTCCTGGCTTAAGTGGGCAGCTAACAAACTGGAGTGCAATAGCTTCAGCTATTGCTTTATAAAACAGCTAAAGCTGTTTTACTCCTATAGATTAATGACGACAAGTTGTTTACATCACTAAAAAAGAAGCGAGGTAAAGAATGCCGGTCGCAATCAATACCCACTTAAGTTTGCTGATAAAGGCTAGCTTTTGCCAATAATAACTAATGTCTTGACGCAATAATAACCATTGAGTCTTATAGTCGGCATATTTAATGGGGATAAGCACGAACAATCGAAACAAAAACTCCAACACGGCACGCGCTAAACGATAAATAGGATACGCTAATAAACTGACGATCACATAATAAACAATAACCTGAGTATCGTGTAGTTCAGTATGCAGCAAATGCTCAACCACATTATCAAGCAGGGTCTCAACCGACTCAAAAGTAACATCGGCCACTTCAAAGATCAGCTCAAACACCAAATGAAAGAATTCAGTTGTTAACTCTATCACCACATCAGGAATAGTGACCATCACCACTATTCCTAACAGCGCTAGGCCATAAACAATCTTTTGATATGTCGTTAGAATCATCGCTAGCCTGTCAGTTATTAACTAATAACACTATTTATAAAGAGTCTATCACTTTAAACCTTGAGTCCAAACCTTAGCATTTTTAAACATACGCATCCACGCACCATATTCTTTCCAAGCCTCTGGATACCAAGAGTTTTGTAGGGTTCTAAAACAGCGTTCAGGATGCGGCATCATAATGGTAAAGCGCCCATCACTATTGGTTAAACCGGTAATACCTAAAACAGATCCGTTGGGGTTGGCTGGAAAATCTACTGTCTTAACACCGTAATTATCAACATAACTTAAGGCGACAGCATTAGCATCAATAGCGGCCTGCGGCGATAACGCAAATTCTGCGCGACCTTCACCATGGGCAATAGCGACCGGCATACGTGAACCTTCCATGCCTGCAAACAAAATAGAAGGCGATTTTTGCACCTCAACCATAGCGACTCTAGCTTCAAATTGCTCTGAGCTATTGCGCATAAATTTCGGCCAATGTTCTGCGCCTGGAATAATGTCTTTTAAGCCAGCCATCATCTGGCAACCATTACAAACGCCTAAGCCAAAGGTATCTGTGCGTTGAAAGAATGCCGAGAATTCATGCCTTGCGCGTGGATTAAACAAAATAGATTTAGCCCAACCACCACCCGCACCTAATACATCGCCATAAGAAAAACCACCGCAAGCGACTAAGCCAGTAAAATCACTTAAGCTGACTCGGCCATGAATAATATCGCTCATGTGTACATCAATACTGGTAAAGCCTACTCTATCAAAAGCGGCTGCCATTTCAACATGGCCGTTAACACCTTGCTCTCTTAAAATAGCCACTTTAGGCCGGTCTGATGTTATAAAAGAAGCGGTGGCATCTTCATTAAGATCAAAACTTAAAACGGCATGTAAGCCTGGATCATTGTCATCTGCAATACGTTCAAATTGCTGACGGGCGCAATCTGGATTATCCCGTAACGCTTGCATTCTATAACTAACTTCAGACCAATAGCCTTGCAAGGTTGCTCGGCTAGCCGTATAGATGATATCACCCTTAAAGCTGAGGGTTAATTGCGCTTGTTGAGTGACCTCAGCCACGATAGAGATACAGTCTTTTAAGCCGAGTTCGGTTAAGGTCGCGATAACGGCCTCACGGTCAGTATCACGAATTTGTAATAACGCACCTAGCTCTTCATTAAATAAGGCGGTTAAGGCGGTGTCGCCCAAGGAATCTAGCGTTAACGTAACCCCTAAACGACTGGCAAACATCATTTCGGCGACAGTCGCTAATAAACCGCCATCAGAGCGATCATGATAAGCCAGTACTTTACCTTGATCATTCAGTGTTTGTAGTGCAGAGAACAGAGCTTTTAAAAGACTAGGGTTATCCAAATCAGGACAGTCGTCGCCCATTTGATTGTAGACTTGAGCTAATATTGAGCCACCTAAACGGCCAGCGCCTAAATCAATCATCAACAAACAACTGCTTTCAGCGTCTAACCATTTTAGCTGAGGTGTGAGTGTTTTACTGATATCTAGCACGGGCGCAAAGGCGGTCACGACCAAGGACAAGGGCGCTGTCATAGTCTTTTCTACCGCACCCTCAGTCCACACTGTTTTCATTGACAATGAATCTTTACCAACTGGTATAGCGATGCCTAATTCAGGACAGAGCTCCATGCCTACCGCTTTTACGGTATCAAACAGTACCGCATCTTCACCCTGATAACCTGCTGCGGCCATCCAGTTAGCAGAGATTTTAATTTTAGACAGCGATTCTATCCTAGCAGCGGCAAGGTTAGTTAATGCCTCAGCAATGGCCATACGACCTGATGCAGGGCCATTGATAACAGCGATAGGGGAGCGCTCCCCCATTGCCATCGCTTCTCCTGTTAAGGCATAAAAACCAGATGCGGTCACCGCGACATCGGCAACAGGCACTTGCCAAGGGCCGACCATTTGATCTCTAGCCACTAAGCCGGTCACAGAACGATCACCAATATGAATTAAAAAACTTTTATCAGCAACCGCAGGAAATGATAAGACTCGCTGCACAGCGTCTTTAATATCGACGTCCGTTAAATCTAAGGCGCAGGTACTCGGTTTTACATGTTTAACATTTCTGTGCATTTTTGGCGGCTTACCAAATAATAATGACATAGGAATATCAACCGGCTTATCACCTAATAAACCATCATTAAGCGTCAAATGCTCTTCTTGCGTGGCCTCGCCTATCACCGCAAATAGACAATGTTCTCGTTCACAAAAAGAACTAAATAAAGGCAGTGATTCTGGCTTAATAGCCACTACATAGCGTTCTTGTGCTTCATTACACCAAATTTGCATGGGTGACATGCCTAAATCGGCATTATGAACCTTGCGTAATTCAAAGCGCCCCCCCCGCTCACAATCATGAATAATTTCTGGCACGGCATTAGAAAGACCACCCGCGCCTATGTCATGTATAGAAACAATCGGCGTGTCATGACCTAAAGAATTACAATGATTAATCACTTCTTGGCAACGACGTTCCATTTCTGGATTTTCTCGTTGTACCGAAGCAAAATCTAAATCTTCAGAACTCGCGCCTGACGCTTGTGATGAAGCAGCCCCCCCCCCTAAGCCAATGAGCATTGCAGGGCCACCCAAAATAATAATTAAAGAGCCGGCAGGTATAGGATGTTTATCAATCAACATCGGACGAATATTGCCCATGCCACCGGCAATCATAATAGGCTTATGATAGCCTTTGTATTCATTCCCCTGAGCATTAGGGGCGACTTGTTCAAAGTTACGAAAATAACCCGCTATATTAGGCCGTCCAAATTCATTATTAAAAGCTGCGCCCCCTAAAGGCCCTTCCAACATAATCGCTAATGCTGAGGCAATACGCTCTGGTTTACCCAATTCGACTTCCCAAGGCTGGGCATAGCCTGGAATTTTTAAATGCGATACAGAAAAACCGGTTAAACCCGCTTTAGTGGCCGAACCTCTACCCGTAGCGCCTTCATCACGAATTTCACCACCCGAACCTGTCGCAGCGCCAGGGAAAGGAGAAATGGCGGTGGGATGATTATGGGTTTCAACCTTCATCAATAAATGTGCGTCTTCTTGAACATAACTATATTCACCCGTTTGCGCATTTCTGATAAAAACCTGAGCGTTAGAGCCTACAGCCACCGAGGCATTATCATGATAAGCCGACAAGATACCCTCAGGACTTTGACTGGCGGTATTACGTATCATGGCAAACAAAGACTGCGCTTGTTCTACGCCATCAATTGTCCAGTCAGCGTTAAAGATTTTATGCCGACAATGTTCAGAATTGGCTTGTGCAAACATCATCAACTCAACATCGGTTGGATTTCTGCCTAGCTTTTGAAAGCCATCGGTCAAGTAATCTATTTCATCATCCGATAAGGCCATACCCAATTGTTGATTGGCCATCACCAATGCCGCACGACCTTGCTCAATAAGCTGGATGGCCACTAAAGGCTTAGGGCTGTGGTGGCTAAATAAATCAGGTTCAGCACTGCCAAGTAAAACCGACTGCGTCATACGATCATGCAGCAACGTAGCTAACTGAGTTTTAACCTCTACGGTTAAGGGCGCGTTGGCAACTACGCGGTACTGAATACCTCGTTCTATGCGTTTAATTGATGCTAATCCACAACGTTGGGCAATTTCAGTGGCCTTACTAGACCAAGGTGAAATAGTGCCTGATCGCGGTACAACCACGATAGCGTCTAGCGAGTCATTAACGTTAAGGTGTTCTGCGCCATAAGCGAGCAACTGACTTAAGATGCCCATTTGTAGCTCATCTAACGCATGATCAATATCAACAAAATGTATGAATTGAGCCGATACAGCAGTGACACTGGGGTTTAACTCTTGTAATTGTGCCAGTAGTTTTTTTAAACGAAAGTCAGATAGCGCGTAGGTTCCAGAAATTTTTAACATGAGAGAGAACAGTCAAGGTGAATAGTTTAATTAATAGTGCAGAGCATAAGCGCCTAAGTCTAAATACCCTGCACTAAACAATAGGTCAGTTACTTATGTGTCGCCAAATCTGCTTTAATCGTTTCTTGTATCAAGGTTAACAAATTAACGCTGTCAACATCAGCGATAGGGTTTTGGTTGGTATCAAGCACGGTAACGTCAGTTTGTGGCTGGTCTTTTTCTAGCTTAATGAGATACGTTTTTTCATTGCTACGTAGAGTACCAATTAATGCTTTTAGCCTGTCCGTATAAGAGAGTTCTTTTGCACCCTGTTCATCAGGATCATATTTCAAGGTAAAAAGACCGGCGTCCTGGTCACGTACCATCACTTCTAGGGCTTTTCTACTTAATGATTTGCCTACAATACGCCACGCTCTGATAAAAGGCACATTAAGTCGTAGGCGACTTTCGCCTTTATCAACATGAATACGCTCAACGGTAACAAGCTTAGCTGCGAGTTCTTCTTCATCGTTATAGACTTTATCTACCGTAGGAGTAGACGCAGGTGCAGGAGGAACTGCCTTGGAATGACTTGCCGCAGATATAGGAACTGTTAAGGCATTTGTCGTTGTATCTGCTGCAGTATTTATTGGCTCAGCATGAGCCATAGCACCTGGCAGTACCGGCAAGAGATTAACTTTTAAATCGGCAGGATAAATAAGCAAAGGAAGTTCGGACGTGTATTGATACTCTTTTTCCTTGTCAGGAAAATAACTTTTTATACGCGTACACGCAGAGACTGAACTTAAGGCAATGATGACGATAATAGAGAGGATAATTTTCATTAGATAACTTCTGCCTGATGCAATGCATCGCGTACTAGATCAAAACAATCGGCTGTTAGCCATGTTAACGGTAAGCGTATGCCTTTACCGATTAAACCCATCTCAGCAACGGCCCATTTAACTGGAATGGGATTTGACTGAATAAATAAACTACTGTGCAATGCTGCTAATTTATTATCCAGTGCTAAGGAGCTTTCCTTATCTCCTGCCATAGCTGCCCAGATCATGTCATGAACTAAGCGAGGCGCTACATTACCGGTTACCGTAATCGTGCCATTGCCCCCTAGTAAACAAAACTCACGACTACTGGCGTCATCACCGGTGTATATTGCAAACTCAGTTCCCACTAAATCACGGATTTCTTTAAATCGCGATAATTGCCCCGTCGCTTCTTTCACGCCGACAATATTAGCCACATGAGATAAGCGCCCTATGGTTTCAGGCAACATGTCACAGGCAGTACGTCCCGGTACATTATATAAAATCTGCGGAATATCGACTGCTTCAGCAATCGCTTTATGATGCAGATATAAGCCTTCCTGCGTAGGCTTGTTATAGTAGGGCGTTACAATTAAGCAGGCATCCACACCTAAGGATTTAGCTTTCTGGGTGAGTGTAATCGCTTCTTTAGTTGAATTGGCTCCCGTACCGGCAATAACAGGAATTCTACGATCAGTCACATCAACGATAAACCTAATAACATCGCAGTGTTCATTTTCATCCAAGGTTGCTGACTCACCTGTAGTACCCACTGCAACTAGGGCATCAGTCCCATTTTCTATATGGTAATCAACTAATTTCTTTAGACTCTCCTTGTCTACATCACCATTTTCAAACATGGGGGTGACTAACGCTACGATACTACCTTGAATCATGAAATCTCTAGCTCAAAATTATACGGTTACAAAATTTACGGCATTATAACAAGCAAACACTTAAAAAAGGTATCTACCACTAGCTCTATATTAAAAGAGCTGTGTGAATTACCTCTATAATCCACAGGTAGCGACAGCTGTTTTATATGCCGTCATTCGGCTACCTATTTAAAACAAGACAGATAAATAAAGCTGGCCTATTGATTCCGGGAGCGCTGAGCCCCAGCTCGGCGTAGTCAGTCATCGGTTTGGTTATCCCGTGCCGAGCTGGCTGGGGCACGGCGTTTCCAGAAAGTTATCTGTCCCAGCTTAAGTTGGTAGCCCGTCATTCCGGCAGAGGGAGCGTAACGAGGGTTGGCCGGAATAAAGGACACACTGATGAGAAAAAACAGCCTAAAAAAATCATAACTCTCTATATTTTAGTCAGATAGCGAGCTTATATTGCCATCCCTAGACGCAGGATCTCCCCAACCCATGCCAAGATAACGATTTATATAGAGAGCTATAATGGATGCTTTTGAGAAAATCCCCCAGTCTTATTAATGAATCAAGCCGTTGAAAGACCTAATTTTAGAGACCATTAAAGTTGACTAGGGAATATTGCTGGCATATCATCACGGCACTTACTTAAGGGATAAAAGCTTACCAAAATTAAAACAAGGGATGCAAGCTCATTCACTAACTTATTATTGTTAACTGATGTTACGCACCGACTAGGAACTATCAATAACTTACCTGTGTGTTTTTGCTGCCTAAGCCATTGATTTTTTGTTAAGCTGCGTAACATCAGTTGTTAAATCAAAGTCACAAACAATATTATATTGACAGCGAAAGTAATCATTAAATACACCGCTGACGTAAATCTATATTGTTATATTGAACATTACATACATGGTTAGCGCTTTTTATTTTTTAACTCCATTATTAATGGTGTATAGGCGACAGCCATTACACTTTGATTTTTACAGGAATACTAACTTTATATGGCACTAAAAAACGATATCAAAACCAAAGTAAAAAATATCGTTGATGAAGATTTGGATATCATTGATGTACCCTATGTACCTAAACCGGGTGATCCTAAATTAAAAAACAGCAATACTGGCCTACTTTTTGAAGCAACTACCGTTTATATTGAAATGCGTGGTTCAACTAAAATTCTTAATAATCATAATAGATCAACGGTTGCTAAAGTTCGTAGCGTCTATTTAGAAGTCATCTGTGCTATTGCTGATGAAAACAATGGCTATGTCACTAATTTTACTGAAAATAGTGCTTTGATATTTTTTCAGGGTGTTTCAAAAGAAACGCTTTCTAATGCTGTACTAACAGCCATGAAAATAAAGTTTATGCTCTCAAATGAACAACAGGGTATAAAGCCAATGATTAAGAAATATATTGATATTGATTTTGGCATCGGTATAGATCATGGAAAAAACCTTTGCACGCGTATTGATATTAGTAGTAGTCAAAGTTATGGGCTTTTTTGGATAGGAAACGCTATAGATAGAGCCACTATGATAGGGCACGAATGCAAAGGACCTAATCATATTGGAGTCTCTCATCATGTACACGAAAATCTAAAAGATTATCCTAAATATCTCATTCGAAAGAATTACAGCGGTTATGATGAAAAGGTCAATATGTGGGCTCGCATTAAATTTATTTACAACGACAACTACGAATATTATTACCATTCAGATGGCTCTCTGAGCTTTGATTGATTAATGTGTTAATTACTCTCAAAAAAAAACGCTAACCATGACCACATTTAATGTACCTAGCAGTAATGAATTACAAGATAACAATGACAGTTATTTAGGGCAGTTCATTCCCCTGCACTATCATCATCACATGCTGATCTCTGAATATCGAATGGGAGCTTTTAAAGCAGCGATAGAACAAACCGTTTTTGCTGGTGCTAAGGTATTAGAGTTAGGCGGGGGCACAGGGGTATTGTCGTGGTTTGCAGCCGCAAAGGCTGAAAAAGTATGGTGTGTTGAATATAATCCTGACTTAGTCAAAGAAGCAACTAGATTACTTCGGCTTAATAAAGGTAGCGAACATATCGAAGTGATACAAGACGATGCGTTTACTTACTTACCTCCTGAACCAGTTGATATAGTCATTTGTGAAATGCTACATCCTGTCATGTTGGTTGAAAAACAAATTAACGTCATTAAAATCTTTAAAGAACGTTATAGCCAAAAAATCAGCAAAACATTGCCACGCTTTGTGCCAGAAGCGGTTATTTTAGCCGTTCAACCTATACAGCAGAACTATGTGTTTATGGGCTTTCATGCGCCCATCATAGAATTCCAAATACCGATAGCCCCCCAAGAAGACACCACGGAATTAGCGCCACCACAAGTTTATAGCACTGTAGATTTTACTAAAGAGATGTCTGAAGAATTTAGTTGGGAAGGTGTATTTACACTAGAAACTGGCTCAGTTGTTAACGCATTACGTTTTTTTACTAAAAACATCTTATGTATATCTAGCGCTGATAACGAAATCACTGAATGGCATAACCCTCACATGATCTTACCTTTACCAGAGCCAATAGTGATTAAAGCAGGCCACTTACTACAGGTCAGTTTCAGTTATTCAGCAGGAGGGTCGTTATCACAATTACAAAACTCCATTCAGGCAACATTAGTGCGCTCTTGGAATAGCCTAATCAAAGCCACTTAAATAACGCCTTAATAAATCAAGCGACCATAAAGCCGCTTGATTTTGCTTGCGTTGAATAGGGCCTGCAATTGAATGGCTGATCTTATGTAAACCCGTATCCGTTAAAAGCACAATATAAGTTACTATCGATCGTTCTTTGTTGTACAAACAAGCCTTATCACCCGTGTAAAGCTGTACCAATACATAGTCAGCTGCACTGTTTTTTTTGTGCTCATAAGCCATAGCTTCGGCGATAGCCATTACGTCTATCGCAGCATCTGACTTAATTGAAGATTGCTGGTAGTTTGCGCTGAGCAACCAATCACAAGCGATACATTTTGCTGCCAGCAAACCGTGACTTATAGTTTCTATGACCGCTAAAGTACGATTTCTAGCAGCCATCTGCTTATTGATTGCAAAAACCAGATCACCTGTTGCCTCACCTAAGCCATCAATAGCGAATACAAACTCACCTAATTGTGCTGAGAAATCGGCAATTAATACCCTCATGTCCTGCTTTGAATAATCCGATGGGAACAATAATTTAATATGCACATCATCCGTACCCACACGAAAACCCAGGTCTACCAACGCGGGGATTTCAATGCCGTTAATCAACTCCTGTAAAGCCGACTCGCCTATGCCAAAAGTCTTAAAGGTAATTAATAATCTCGGCTGTAAAGAATAGCGCTGAGGCCATGAAGGTAGAACCTGCTCCTGAAATAAATGCTTCATTTCCATAGGGACGCCAGGCAAAAAAACAAACCAACAGCGTCCGTGTTTGATTGAAAATCCTGGCGCAGTTCCCCAGTGATTATCCAGTCGTTTTGCACCCTGCGGAAGCATGGCTTGCTTACGGTTTGATTCTGGCATCTCTCGATATCGATTAGCAAAGAAACGGGCTATTTGCTCATAAGCCTTAGCATCAAATGTTAACGGACGATCAAAAGCTTCGGCGACCGCCAATGCCGTCAAATCATCACTGGTAGGCCCCAAGCCGCCCGTACAAATACAACAATCGGCACGCTGAGCAATCTCTACTAATAAGGCAACCAGCTCAGATAGTTTATCGCCAACAGCCGTATGTCGAGTAACGGTAAAGCCACAAGCGACAGCCTGTTGCGACAACCAAGCCGCATTGGTATCCACTATTTGTCCGGTGACTAACTCCTCACCTTGTGAAAATATTTCCAGTAATGGATTCATTTTAAAAACTCATGGATAAGTACAGCATGCCAAAATGGCAGTGAGAGTAAACTTAACCCTGTGGTGACAGTCACTGTCATCGCATACAAGGCACTATCTAGCTTATAACGATCACAAAAAATCACGCCCAAAACCATACTTGGCATGGCCATATCCATAACCGCAGCAGCCTTAAACGGCCCAGGCATGGGTAAGTAACTGGCCACTATCGCTGCAAACAGCGGCATTATTAGTATCTTAATTAAAACAACCGGTAGTACATAAGGGATATTTTTAATTTTGATCGCCTTCCAACTTAAGGCAAGTCCTAATGAAAACAACATTAAAGGTACTACAGCAGCCGATAGTTTTTGTAAGGTACCCAATAACCAATCGGGAGCAATGACACCATTAAGATTTAATAACACGGCTAAAGCCGCCGCCCAAAAAGGCGGGGCATTCAAAAAAGACAAGGTTGACTTTGGATTTTCAGAATCATCAACGCCATAATGTCGTACTATCATAATACCGATAGTAAATAAGAACGGCGACGTTGCAAAAATATCCATTTGTATGGCCACTGAGCGTGCCCAACTACCAAAGGTTTGCTCTAACACGGGTAAACCCAGATAAGTCACATTAGGAAAGGCCGCCGCTAGTATCATGGCACCTAGACGCTTATGTTCAAACTTAAATAAAGTACCAACCGCCCAAATACAGACAATTGCAACGCCAATACTACTAATCCCCAATAAACTAAACTGAAAAGATTGTAAGCCTATGCTCGCTGTCCATAGTACGTCTAACACCATAGCTGGCAATAGCAGATAATAAACAAAAGTCGTTAATACGGTTCGAGTTTGTTCAGCTTCTAATCCTGCGGGCTTTAGCAAGCGCCAAATAACTCCGCTAGCCATTAACAGAGTCATTTGTACTAATGTTGAGTTCATAATTATTGTATTTACTTAAAAGTGAGAATATTGATTCAAAGTAAAATCAAGTTACTGTAAGATATCGCTTTCTGCAAGTGTTACACGTAGATTTAATGGGGCGCGATGATAACATTATCACTCACCTACTTAGTTCAATAATTTGAGGATGATATGCGAAACTTTTTAAAATACTGCCGTTTAAGCTTCATCATTTCCATGTTGGGTTGTAATGCGGCTAAAGCAAGTACTGATACCCTAGAATTAATATCCCCCCAAGACGCATCAACTTTATCGGCTGAAAAAAAGGCCGTTATTATTGATGTGCGAGAAGATGGCGAATGGAATACCGTACATATTCCCGGTGCAATTCACATTCCCTTGGCACAATTAAACAATCGCTTATCTGAACTTCAGCCTTACAAAAATAGTGGCATTATTACTCAATGTCGTTCTGGCGCACGCTCTGCAAAAGCTTTAGACATCTTAAAGTCAGCTGGATTTACCCACGTCAAAAATATGGAAGGTGGCTTAATTGCTTGGCATAAAGCAGGCTTAAAAACGCAATAAATCAAGAGACAACTAGACCGTTCACGGATTTTTGTGCTTTGCATCGATTACTTAACAACTATTTAACTCACACTATGGCTTTTATATCAACCAAACCTATCCCCGTCCGTGAACGCTTAATTATGGCCTTGGATGTTTCTAGCATACCCGAAGCTATGGCCTTAGTAGAAGAACTCGATGACTCTGTTATTTTTTACAAAGTTGGCATGGAGCTCTTTATGTCTGGAGATTATTTTGGCTTTATTGAATGGTTAAAGCTACAAAATAAGAAAGTATTTGTCGATTTAAAATTTTTTGATGTCCCCGCAACCGTCGGTCGTGCCATTAAAGCCTTAAGCAGCAAAGGCGTAGATCTAGCCACTATTCATGGCAATGATGCCATCATGGAAGCGGCCGCTAAAGAAAAGGGTGATCTTAAAGTACTTGCAGTGACGGCCTTAACCAGTTTAGATCGTGGCGATTTAGATGATTTAGGCTTTCAATGTGATGTACGTGAACTGGTCTTGTCTAGGGCAAAACGTGCATTGCAGATCGGCTGTGATGGTATAGTCTCATCAGGACTTGAAGTCGCCATGCTCAGAGCAGAGCTAGATCATAAATTATTAGTCATTACCCCAGGTATTCGTCCCGTTGATAATCGTGAAGAAGATGATCAAAAGCGCGTCGTCAGTGTCGAAATGGCTATGCAAAATGGCGCTGATTATATCGTGGTTGGCAGGCCCATTCGTGATGCAGATAATCGCAAAGCGATGGCAGAAAAAATACAAGGTCAAATATTGGCTCAATTTTTGAGCCCTTTGTAAGTCTTAAAGTAAAAGACGGCTACCAATTTAAGACGGGACAGTTTGAGGTTAAGCCGTTCGCGGTGAACTTGTCGAACCATGAACGGCTTAACCTATCACCCTTCGACAGGCTCAGGGCGAACGGTTAACTCTAGCATCTGTCCTACCTTAAGTTAGTAGCCTAAAAGACTAAAGTAGATTTATCTTTAGTCTTTTGCCCTGATTCTTTCGCCACTCAAGCTTTCCCTACCCTTATGATGCACTTTGATCCAGCCTTTACCTCCTCCTATGTAGTCGCTTTTATTATGGGCTTATTTAGCAGTATGCACTGCATTGGCATGTGCGGCTCTATCATAGGCACACTCACTTTAAGTCTGAGCCCTGAAATACGCAATAATAAAAAAAGACTACTGCCTTTTGTTTTTAATTATAATTTTGGCCGTATCACCAGCTATACCATAGCGGGTGCCTTAATGGGCGGAGTAGAGCTATTGCTAACACTACCCATAGGAGAAGCTCAGGGTCATCGTGTTTTACAAATCATCTCCGCTGCCATTATGGCCGGTGCAGGACTTTACATCGCAGGCTGGTTTCCACGATTTGCCTATATTGAAAAGTCTGGCGTATTCTTTTGGAAAAAACTAGAACCTTATGGCCGTAAACTCATTCCCGTAAAAAGCCTTACCCACGCTTATCTTTTTGGTATGGTTTGGGGCTGGTTACCCTGCGGTTTGGTTTATGCCGCCTTAGCACTCGCTGCAACCACCGGCGACATCAGTAAAAGCGCACTCACTATGTTAGCTTTTGGCTTGGGTACTTTACCAGCCGTGATGGGCGTAGGCATAATGACGCAAGTTTTAACTCGCTTATCTAAAATGAGCCGCTTTAAACAAGTCATAGGCTTATTTATGATTATTCTGTCGCTATTAGCGGGTTTACCTTGGCTTAACCCTATGGCTTATACTCACATGAGCATACACTGAAGAGCTTTATCATGAGTCATTTTAAATCGATCATCGGTCAATCCCCCTCATTAGAATCATTAATTCGTAGCGCTAAAATGGTGGCGGCAACGGATGTCACCGTTTTATTACAAGGTGAAACTGGCACGGGTAAAGAAGTCTTCGCTAATGCCATTCAAAAAGCAAGCTCGCGTGCAGACAAAGCCTTTATTACCTTAAACTGCGCTGCCTTACCAGAAAGCCTAATTGAATCAGAATTATTTGGTCATAGAAAAGGCTCTTTTACCGGCGCGACAGCTAGCACTAAAGGACTCTTTCAGGCAGCAGATGGTGGCACTTTATTTTTAGATGAAATCAATTCATTACCCTACTCCATACAAGCCAAACTATTACGCTTTTTAGAGTTTGGTGAATGTTTAGCGATAGGTGACATTAAACCTTATCACGTTGATGTGCGCATTATTGCCGCAACCAATACTGACCTACTTAAACTGGTGACTACCAAGGAATTTAGATCGGATTTATATTATCGATTGAATGTCGTTCCTTTAGAATTACCCTCATTAAGTCAACGTAGCGATGACATGGAAGCGCTCATTAATCATTTTATGAACATAATGGCAGTTACACACGCGATAGAGGCTCCCAAATTGAGCAAACTGGCTTTGAAGGCACTTAAGGCTTACCCTTGGCCCGGCAATATTCGTGAATTACGTAATTTATGTGAAAGACTCAGTATACTAATGGCTGGAAATATCATTGAGCTAGAGCATCTGCCTCAAGAGTTTATAAATGCTAACTCCAATATCGATGCATTACTGCTACCGGAAAGAGGCATAGAACTTGACGCTTTAGAAGTCAACTTCATACATCAGGCTCTAAATCGGACTAAAGGCAATCGCAGCAAAACCGCTAAGCTACTGGGCATTACCAGAGACACTCTGATTTATCGTATGCAAAAACATGGATTTCATTAAGCTTAAATACTCTGTGTTGAAAGTGCTTTCAGGCAAGATACCTGACAATAATCCTTTATAAGGCTCCTACATGAAAAATGAATATAGGCTATTTAAGGCATCAATACTAGGCTGTTTTGTTGCCTTCAGTATTAAGGTAAGTTTCGCGGGATATCCTCCCCCTTATTACAATCAAGCGCCTAACTACAATCAACAACAACAACAACAACAACAACAACAACAACAACAACAACAACAACAACAACAACAACAAGACTACAATCAACCGCCAAACGACGATCAACAACAAAATTACGATCAACAACAAGACTATAATCAGCAACGTACTTATAATATCGAGTCGCGCGAAAACGAAAGAATGGCACCTAATGCGCCACCTCTCTCACAACAAGAAATCATCAGGCAAGCACCCTCCGCCATGCATGTTTGGAGACCCGGCTATTGGAATTGGCAAAATCGCTGGATATGGATACCTGGCCAATGGTCACAACTACCTAGACCCAATGCCGAATGGATGGAACATCGCTGGCATCGCCATGAAGATGGTGAACGTTATCGCATGGAACACGGAGAATGGCGTTAAAGTTCGACTATACAGATAATCTGGAGTGCAACAGCTTCAGCTGTTGCTTTTAAAACAGCTGAAGCTGTTTTACCGCTAGCCACTATTTACTGACCAACACTGCTCAAAAACCTAATCATCAAAGATATCGATGACTAAAAAAACCATTATTCCCCAACACAGCCCTTTCCCCACTGCAAAGCAAGATGCTAGTAGAGTCGTCTATGACGCTGGCACCCCGCAAAGTCACTCTCCGTCCTATCGTTTAGCCTATGACGATTTTGACTTCATTATGCGCGATGAATTACGTCCCGTGCGCTTACAATTAGAGTTACTCAAACCTGAACTAAGCCAACAAGAACATAACATCAATGCCACTGTCGTTATCTTCGGTAGTGCTAGAATTCATGAACACCTTGACGCTGAAAAAGTCTTACACAAAGCAGAACAGAACCAACACCTATCTAACTCTGATAAAGTCGATATTGCTAAACGTATGCTGGCTAAAAGCCATTACTACGATGAAGCCCGTAAATTAGGCGCACTAATTACGCTATGTGAACATAATTTAACCGTAGTCACTGGAGGTGGCCCTGGCATTATGGAAGCGGCTAATCGCGGTGCGGCAGATGTTAATGGTAAAAGTATTGGTTTTAATATCGTCTTGCCCAGTGAACAAAAACCCAACCCCTACATTACCCCAGAACTTTGCTTTCAGTTTCATTACTTTGCTATACGAAAAATGCACTTTCTGATGCGTGCCGCAGCACTGGTTGCTTTTCCGGGCGGCTTTGGCACCTTAGATGAACTCTTTGAAGCTCTGACCTTGATACAAACCCAAAAAGTAAGACCTATACCCGTTATTCTGTTTGGTAAAGCTTACTGGGATCAACTCATCAACTTTGATTTTTTAGTTGAAGAAGGAGCCATTACCGCCAGTGATCGTGATCTTATTCAATACGCAGAAACTGCCGAACAAGCATGGCAACTCATATTAGAAAGCTACACTATTAACGATAACCATGCTAATCATAAGGCATAGACAGTCTGCGCTTAATCAGTAACAGGGGGGCTGTTGTATTGTAGACATGATGTTATGACCGCCAGGCAGCTTTGCACGACAGAATGTTATCTGGCTAGCGTAGCCAGTCGTCTGGCTGCCATTGCCAGTCATCTGTACGTGTCAGCCAGATGACTAGCTAACGTTACTAGACGTCTGACTGCCGTTGCTAGTCAGATTTTACGCTGGCCAGTTTTCTGTCCGTGTTAGCCAGATGACTAGCTATTGTTGCTAGGCGTCTGGCTGCCGTTGCTAGTCACATTTTGTACTGGCCAGTTGTCTGTCCGTGCTAGCCAGATGACTAGCTAACGTTGCTAAGTGTCTGGCTAGCGTTGCTAGACACCTGGCTGCCCTTGCCGGTCACATTTTATGCTGGCCAGTTTTCTGTCCATGTTAGCCAGATGACTAGCTATTATTGCTAGGCGTCTGGCTGCTATTGCTAGTCACATTTTATGCTCGCTAGTTGTCTGTCCATGCTAGACAGATGCCTAGCAATGGCAGCCAGATAACGGGTTATTATTAATGAGGGCTCATTAATGCTTACCAGACACCTAAATAGAACAGCCCGTTATCGCTTAAGCAAGATGGCAGGCGGCAAGGTAACTCGCAAAAAATAAAAGACCCCCTATAGGGGGGGTTATTATTCCGTCTTACCTAAATACAAAGCCAGTGGCCATAGCATGCCATGTAATAACTAAGCTTAAGCATCAACTTAACTCGCCATCAATATTCAGCACGCGGTGATAAGTCAAAAACTACCCTTATTTTTGCATAGATATCAAATTTAATAGTATAGGGTATATTGACTAAGAAGGCTGATGACATGTCATGAAAAATGCAGTTTCTGACGGCTATAACCTCATAGCTTAGAAACGTGCATGAAATAACTTCGGCAACTATGATTTTAAAAATCCCCCCCCGCCCCCTTTCTCAAAGGGGGGGGTTGGATTCTACTTGACGACATTATTTCGTGCTCATTCCTTAAGATCATTTAGACTATCGCTATGACCACTATTAAAATAATATAAGTAGCAAAAGACGCCAATCAACCTATAAAACTGCCTTATTAACCCCATATTCTGAACCATGCCTACTCAAATAAACAACGCTAAAATAGCCGGTGTCATATTAGCCGGTGGTCGTGCTAGGCGCATGGCTAATCAAGATAAAGGTCTAATTCAATTTAAAAATAGAACCTTGATCAGTTATGCCCTTGAGGCCATGAGTTCTGTTTGCCAACTAACCTTCATTAATGCTAATCGTAACCTCATAGATTACGAAGCCTTTGGCCACCCTGTTATTACAGATCAAACCCATAGTTTTGACGGCCCTTTAGCAGGTATCTTAACAACGCTGATTCATACAAATGCCGAGCTATTGCTTGTTATGCCTTGTGACACGCCCTTTTTTAAGGCAGAACATTTACAACAACTATTGACTGCTCGTGCAGTGCACGATGCCGATGTTGCTATCGCCTTTGATGGCGTACAACGACACCCGCTATTTTTAGCACTTAAAACGTCATTAGCCAAGAATCTGCATGACTATTTGGCTAGTGGTCAGCGCAAGGTTGGTGATTGGCTAAAATCGCTTAATAGCGTCAATGTTGATTTTAGCCATGAGCCCGCCATCTTTATAAATATTAATACCCCTGATGAATTAGCCGCATTTGAAGCTCAAGACAAATATTTAGAAAAGAGCCGCTAGTTTATTGACAGTCTTTTTGGACTCGGGATATGTATTAAGTAACTCTGAGCTCTCAATAATCGACTGATTAGTATTTTCTGTCATCGGCTGGGGGTAACTTACTTAATGGTTCTGCCCCAGCTGATTTAACAACCTTAATAATGCCTGTAGTTACTTCAGTGGAGACCTTTTTAATAGGCATAGTGAACACCTTAGCTATTGGCTCTTTTACTAACGAACTAGGCGTTTTGTCGCTGTCTTGTTTAACTGCGAACTTGGCTTCATTAATACTCACCACTTTATTAACACTGGTCTTATCACTGACAGGCAAGTCCTTTTTCACCACGGGATTGACATCCACCTTAGTTACAGGCATTTCAAATGCTTTAACTAAAGCAGCATTGTTTGAAGTCATTATGGGCTTTGGTTTTTCTACACTCACTACTTTTGCAACAGGTACTGCTGACGGCTGGACTACAGCCGTATTAATTGACGTTACCACAGGCTTTGGTTTTTCTACACTCGCTACTTTTACAACAGGTACTGCTGACGACTGAACTACAGCCGTATTATTTGACGTTACTACAGGTCTTGGTTTTCCTACACTTGCTACTTTTGCAACAGATGCTGCTAACGATTGAATTAAAACACTATTACTTGATGTTATTACAGGCTTTGGTTTTTCTACACTCGCTACTTTTGCAACAGGCGCTGCTGAAGGATGAACTAACGCAATTTTTCTTGAAGTTATTACAGCCGTTGGATTTTCAATAACTATTTCCTGATCTTCTGGCTTTACCAGCACCTCTTTTTTAGTTAAGCCATTAATCAACGGCGATAACGTAGGCTTTAGAAATTTCATAATTTGCACTGGCAATGAACTGGTAAAGTGATAAAGCCCTGCATTCTCGCCCTCTACATAAGCAGTTATAACGCCAAAGTATTGTTCGCCAATAAAGAAGGTAAAAGTAGCCGCACGACTCACAAACTTTGATTCTATCAGTCTTCCTCCGGCCCCCCATATTTGCTTACGATGATCTCCTGTACCTGTTTTACCACCCACAGACAATAACCGACCTTTCTCATCTTCATAGATACCATTGAGTCTTGAGGCAGTACCCTCTTTAACGACACCCACTAGGGCACCTCTGGCTACTTTGGCAATTTCTGGGGCAAAAATTCTCTCGCCCGAGGTGATTGTCTTATTAAGCAGCGTTTCATAAGGCGTACCTTGGGCATAATGCAAACTATCAAAACGCACCACCGGTAATTTTATGCCATCATTAACTAGAATACCCATCAACTCGGCTAAGGCCGCAGGTCTATCGCCTGATGCACCAATTGACGTTGCATAAGAGGGGGTTAGTGCCTCAAAAGGATAGCCTACACGCTTCCAAGCGGCATGGATTTTATTAAAGGCATCTTCTTCTAGCAAGGTCATAATACGTTGCTGCTGCGCATTTTTGCGATGATTCTTAAATAACCATTGATAAACATCCTGACGTTCATCGACACTGGCGACCATAATCTGTTCTTGAGTCGCTTTAGGATGCTTGGCTAAATAAGCCACCAACCATAATTCCAAGGGATGAATCTTAGTAATATAGCCCTGATCTTGTAGATCAAATTTTTCTACTGAGAATTTATCAAACAAACTATCCGAATCGTAGTCATTAATCATGACTGTTTTTGCTAAGTGCTCATTAAGAAAAGCATTTAAGGCCGCCTCATCTTGATTAGGATAGATCGCTCTAAACAACATCGTTAAGCGCACTGAAGTAGGCACTATCCTGCTGGCTAATATTGCCATAACCTCTTTAGGCGTTTTACCTTGATACCTAGCATAAAAACGTTGCAAGTAAACACGCCCTTCATTATCGGCAAATCGCTGTAAATATTCATTACGTTTAGGGTCATCAGGGCTATCTAGCCAACGTGCGAGACCTTCTGGTTTATAGAGGTGATGATAAACAATTTCACGCATTAAACGTATAAACACTAAGTTAACAGAATCGCGTAACGCATCACGCACTGACATCATTTTCCTATCTTCATCGGACGTAAAATTATTAAAATGATGTAAGCCGCCTCCAGTAAAAAAATATTCACCGGGGCTTGAAGAATAGGTTTTATCAAGCGCTAGATTAAGTAAATCTTCTAAATTAATTTTAGGCGATATCAGTAACTGCTCAACTACCCAAGTCGACAAATAATCTCGTGTGTGCAGCTCTAGCTGAAGCTGATTTAAATCATTAATAGATAATTTTTTGTACTGTTGATAGACATCGGTAACCAACTCAAGATAATGCACCATGGTACGTAACTTAGAAGTAGAGCCTAAATCGATTCTTATACCCTCGTTAATATCCAAAGGTTGATCATAACTATCGGTCTGAATTCGCAATAGATTGCCAGCATTGCTACGCTCAAATAACATCAGGCTATAGACTATCGGCTTAAGATCGGTGTTTTCATTCAGTAGTCGCAAACCCAGTATACCTGCCTTGCGAGCGGCCTCAGGTTGACTCAATTGCTTAAGCGCAGTAGTGACTGCTTGCTGAGTGTCATAATCTAAGGTTGTTTTAACCGTTAAATCTAAGCGATCTAGTTCATAATTTGATCTAACACCCAGAGCTTTAGCTAGACGGGTACGTAGTACATTTTGCGTCTTTCTTTCGGCCATAAACTTGGTAGGTTCATTAATCGCACGATGGGGGCGTACGTTCGATAATTTTAAAGCTGCATGGCGCATGGCAACAGACACTACTCCTTGTTCGGTCATAATCCGTAAATATCTATCGGTAAGCCTTTGCAAGGCGTCATAACCTCGCCCCAGAAAATACGAGGGTCTTCTTTGCGACAATAATATATTTAACACTTGTCGATAAGCGAGTGCCTGTTGTGGGCTAATCTGTCTAGGGGGTTTTAACGCATCCGCGTTAAGTAAAAGATTAATCTGGTCAAAATCAGCATTAAACCAAGCGGATAAGCCATCACCTAAGCCATGTACTTCACCGAGCTTAGGCGTAGCCGCTAATGGCATAGAATTCAAATAAGACAACGCTATTTCTTGCCTCATTTTAAGCGTATTAGGCCCCATTAGATAAGCACGCACTGAGGCCGACCCAATCTGACGAAACTTATCAACAATGGAATTGGTGTAACCATTCTTTGAATGTCGGTATTTTTCTAGCTGAGTCGCCAGCGTACTTCCACCTGGAACTGCGCTAGAAGCACCTAATTTATGAGCCATTAATTGCAAACCAGCAAAACCTAAGCGATCCCATTCAATGGCCGGATTAACAGTACTATTATTGTCGCTCAGTAATTCTCTATTTTCTATAAACAGCAAGGTATTAAGAATTAATGGCGGAATAGCTTTAAAATCTGGGTAACCATAAGCAGGAAATAGTGCATTAAATACGACTTGATCGTTTTTATCGGTAATACGTAGCCCAGCCTGACTTTTCTCATGATAAGCCGTAAATAAGCCATAATCTGCCAATTCAGCCATCATGGGCGAAACATAAGCTTGCGAGGTCACGCTAAATCCCGTCTTTTCTAAGTGCTCGATGATATCAGGCAATAAGGTATAACCTAACCTTTCGTCATATGGGCCATATTGGGGGTAACGTATAGAGGCACTAGGCCCAGAAACTAATTTAAAGCTTAATTGTTCACTAATAGCGGACAAATAACGTGCTTGATATTTAGAGGTTTTAATCTCGTCACGGACTAATTTAGTCACAATAAGACCACTAACAATCAATCCTACAGCAAGGTACACAGGCCAGAGTCGCTGTACTTTTTTGGGGTTACGCCTCCTCATAACTGCCCCCGACGTTTGTTAAAAGATAAAATCCTCCAACAGGGGGCACTTAAGATTAAGTTCTTAAGTAATGCTTTCAAAATGGTTAACTAATTTTTTAAAATTTAGAGTTAAAAGACCTGATAAAAATAGTAAACATCAGAAACTGAATATTTACGTTCATTATAACAAACAATACAAAATACTTACCGCTCATCCATCCATTGCCCGCCCACCAATATTTGTAGCGGTTGATAATCGCTTTTATAACTCATTTTCTGACAGGCTTTAATCCAATAACCTAAATATACAAATTCTTTTTGCAATCTTCGTGCTTGCTCAATCTGCCATAAGACTGCATATACCCCCAAACTTTCACTCGCAAATTTCGGGTCAAAAAAAGTATAAACCGCAGATAAAGCGTTTTCAAACTGATCAATTACAGCTACACCCGCCAATTCATGGTCAATTGAAAATTCCACAAACTGCGTATCACACCAAGTAGACCCTAAAAAATCAAGATACTCTTCTGGACTCGCCTTAGCCATATCGCCACTACCATGACGGATCATCTGATAACGTATATATAATTCGTAATGAGCCCGTTCAAATGTGGCGGGCTTAACGTCGACTTTTATTTGACTGTTTTTAATTAAGCAACGCTTTTGTCTTCTATTTGGCTTAAAGTGTTCTACTGCTAATCTAACCGGAATACATGCACTGCATTGAGTGCATTGCGGCCTATAAACCTGATCGCCACTACGTCGAAAACCTTGCTCAATTAACTGCCCATATAGATCATTCGTTAATGCACAAGAGGGATGCACAAATACCGATTGTGCAGACTGGTCATCTAAGTAACTACACTCATGCGCTGCTGTTAAATAAAGCGGAATGGATATCATGGTTGTTGCCAAGCACACATATTAGCAGGCTCATCACAATATTGATTAAGTAAGCCTATAAAATCACTACGCTCACAATTGATCGCACCTAAACTCGCTAAGTGTTCACTATGAACCTGGCAGTCAATAACTTGATAATCCCACGCTTTAAGCTGCTCAACCAAACTTGCAAAAACAACTTTTGACGCGTCTGTATAAGTATGAAACATAGATTCACCGAAAAACACCTTACCTAAAGCAATACCGTACAAACCGCCTACCAGTTCATCATTTAACCAGGCTTCTGCAGAATGGGCATAGCCCGATTGATATAAACGACGATAGGCTTGTTGAATATCCTCACTAATCCATGTTCCTTCACTATAACTACGAGGTCTTGCACAAGCAGAAATGACTTGATTGAAGGCTCGATCAATAGTGAATGTAAACATATTCTGACGTAATGTTTTACGAAGGCTACGCGACACTTTCAACTGCTCTGGAAATAAAACTAATCTTGGATTAGGAGACCACCATAGGATAGGCTCACCTGGACTATACCAAGGAAATATCCCTGAACGATAAGCCTTAAGTAAACGTTTTTCTGACAAACAACCACCTGCCGCTAACAAACCATCAGGATCTATCATGGCTTTAGTTAATGGTGGGAAGTCTTGTCTTGGATTATGAGGATCTAAAATAGTCAGTTGCATGAACTTAGTTTATCTATGTGGGCTACCAATTTAAGGCGGGACAGTGTAAATAGTACATCGTTCCCACACTCCGCGTCACTGCCATTAAGTTAAATAATCTGTGCCTGGAGTAAAACAGCTTCAGCTGTTTTAAAACGCAATAGCTGAAGCTATTGCACTCCAAGTTTTTACTATTTTCTCTTAACTTAATGGCAGTGACGCTCGGCGTGGGAACCTAAGAAAAGCTTCCACTACTATTTTGTCCCGTCTTAAGTTGGTAGCAAAACGGGACAGCTTGAGGTGAAGCCGTTCGTGCTGAACGTGTCGAACTATGAACGACTTAACCATAAACACATCCATTTAGGTTTATCTGCACCTATACGGCTATGACACTAACTCATCCAAGTATTTTTCAGCATCCAAGGCGGCCATACAACCCGACCCTGCTGAAGTAATGGCTTGTTTATAAACCGAATCCATGACATCACCAGCCGCAAAAACACCCTCAACGCTAGTGGCTGTGGCATTTCCAGCTATACCGCTATTGACTTTTATATAACCATGTTCCATAGCTAATTGGCCTTCAAAAATACCAGTATTAGGGGTGTGTCCAATAGCGATAAATACGCCATGTACCTCTAAATCTTGACTACTATCATCTAAGGTGCTTTTAATTCTGATACCCGTCACCCCCATATCATCCCCTAGCACTTCTTCTAAGTAGGAATTCCATTCAATAACCACATTACCTGTTTTAGATTTCTCCAGTAATTTATCAGCAAGAATTTTCTCAGAACGAAATTTATCACGGCGGTGAATGACTGTCACTTTTGAAGCAATATTTGACAAATATAACGCTTCTTCAACGGCTGTATTACCTCCACCTATTACAGCTATCGGCTTATTACGATAAAAGAAACCATCACAAGTCGCACAAGCTGACACACCCCGCCCCTTAAAAGCGTCTTCTGAATCTAAACCTAAATAACGAGCAGAGGCACCTGTGGCGATAATCAGCGCATCACAGGTGTAAGTACCCGAATCACCGATTAACTTATAAGGTTTTGATGATAAATCCGTGCTATGAATATGATCAAAAATAATCTCTGTTTCAAAGCGTTCAGCATGTAAGCGCATACGCTCCATTAAATCAGGACCTTGCAAACCCTCAACATCACCAGGCCAGTTATCAACCTCTGTGGTAGTTGTTAATTGTCCACCTTGCTGCATACCCGTAATCATAACCGGCTTTAAATTGGCTCTAGCTGCATAAATAGCCGCTGTATAACCCGCAGGGCCCGAACCCAAAATCAACAAGCGACAATGTTTATTAGTACTCATTTAAAATCCTCTATGTTCATTAAGTTGATTAGGATTATGCCGATGAAATCAGCTTTCGTAAATCTTATTATGCATAACGTCAATTTAATGATGGGAAATTGTATTCTTATTATTTTTTATATAGACAATAATCATGTAGAATAGCGTCTCATTGCCACTTAATTCTGTTTTGTATGATTCCATACAAATCGAGTTCTTAAATATGTCTGCGATAATAGAGAAGAAAACAATACGGGGCTTACGTGAAATTGGAATCCTAAGTTTTTTTACTGGGGCAGTATTTCTTTTATTTGCTTTATTTACATTCAACACTGGTGATGCAGCCTGGACACACAGTAGTGAACTAGGAACGATCACTAATTGTTGCGGTATTTTAGGAGCATGGATCGCCGATGTAATGCTAAGTCTTTTTGGCTTATCAGCTTATTTATTCCCTTTCATTATTACTTGGCACGGCTATTTAGTCTTCGCTGAACCTCAGGTTAATAAAGAAAAACTATCCACCTCCTTACGTGGACTAGGTTCATTAGCGCTCATTATTTCTAACGCGGCCTTATCTTATTTATATATCTATCGTGTCCGTGTACAACTTCCTGGCACTACAGGTGGTTATCTAGGCCAAGAAATTGGTGATAAAACTTTGTTGCTATTTGGTAATTCTGGCGCAACGCTATTTTTAATCATGCTATTTCTTTCAGGCTTGACGCTTACAACCAACATATCATGGCTTAGCCTTATAGACGCTATTGGTCGATACTGCGTGTTACTTTCTCGTTTTATAGCCTATGGTTTTAATTTTTCAGGCCATCAGCATTCGACTACAGCGGCTCAGATTGATGATGAAATCTATCAGCATTCAACTCATTCAACGGTAGCATTTCAGGCCGATGATGAAATCTATCAACCCTCAATCACACAAAAACAGCCCAATCCTAAGAAAGATAGCCCAAAAAGCATTTCATCTATTAACATTGCTCAACTAAAAATAATAGAATCGAACACCCAATGCGCTCCCCATCAAGGGGCATCAAAATATATTGTCAGTGAAGGTGCATTACCCTCATTAACCTTACTTGATGAACGAGATACCCGAGTAATAGGTTATTCAGAAGCTGATTTAGAAGAAATGTCTCGATTAGTAGAAGATATCCTAGCAGATTTCAATGTGGCGGTTACTGTAGTCGGCTTCCATCCTGGCCCAGTGATTACTCGCTTTGAATTACAACCAGCTGCCGGTGTTAAAGTCAGCCGCATTAGTAGCTTATCTAAAGACTTAGCCAGAGCCTTATCAGTCACCAGTGTGCGTATTGTAGAAATCATTCCCGGCAAATCAGTCGTCGGCTTAGAGATTCCTAATCGTGCTCGTGAAATGGTAACCTTACGAGAACTCTTAGTATCTCCTAATTTTATCAAAGCTAAATCTTTATTAACCTTGGCCATGGGGAAAGATATTGCTGGCGCACCTATGGTCGCTGATTTAGGTAAAATGCCTCACGCTTTAGTCGCAGGTACTACTGGCTCAGGAAAGTCTGTCGCTATCAACACCATGATCCTCAGCTTGCTTTATAAAGCCACGCCTGAGGAAGTGCGCTTGATTATGATCGATCCTAAAATGCTAGAGCTTTCAGTCTATGAGGGTATTCCACATTTATTAACGCCGGTTGTAACCGACATGAAAGAAGCCAGTAACGCTTTACGCTGGGCCGTTGCTGAAATGGAACGACGTTATAAGCTTATGTCCAAGATGGGCGTTAGAAATCTTGCTGGCTTTAATCAACTAATTGATGATGCTGCCGCCAGAGGCGAAACCATCAGAGATCCTATGTATCAACTCCTTAATCCACTTGAAGATGGAGAAAGCTTTCCTGTACTAACCAAACTACCCAGCATTGTTATTGTCATAGACGAATTAGCCGATATGATGATGATAGTCGGGAAAAAGGTCGAAGAACTAATTGCTAGGCTAGCACAAAAAGCTAGAGCAGCTGGTATACATTTAATCTTAGCCACTCAACGCCCCTCAGTTGATGTATTAACTGGACTGATTAAGGCCAATGTCCCTACGCGTATTTCTTTTCAAGTCTCCTCACGCATAGATTCACGCACAATTCTTGATCAAGGTGGCGCAGAAACCTTGTTAGGTAATGGTGATATGTTGTTTTTACCTTCAGGCACCAGTATTCCCATACGTGCTCACGGCGCTTTTGTTGATGATCACGAAGTCCATCGCGTAGTTGAATTTTTAAAACAAACAGCCCCCCCTAATTATCTGGAAGACATTACT
>Ga0214188_100070_pt1 | contig 27312 bp, 24 predicted proteins | sample TroBogEpilimnion_5_FD_153026 | JGI IMG/M metagenome (GOLD analysis project Ga0214188, IMG submission 153026) | Freshwater microbial communities from Trout Bog Lake, WI - 01JUL2008 epilimnion | ecosystem: Environmental > Aquatic > Freshwater > Lake > Epilimnion/Euphotic zone | place: Trout Bog...
CCGGGATTTGGGCTCTTTCTGTTAGTCGGCGTGCTCACACTCACGTCCTTCCTATTTTGGTGCGAGTTGGTCGTCAGAATGTCACTTCTTACCTTGCTACTTGCGCTCGTGCCGGTCATAATGCCGCTTTCCGTGATCCCGAATTTACGGAGAGTTGGAATCCGACTGATAGAGACCTTTGCGGCGATTGTTGCCAGCAAGTTTTTTATTGTTATTGCGCTTCTGGTTGGTTTAAGCGAAATCACAGTAGGTAATGTCACTTCGGCAATTGTTGGCGCCGTGACAATGATTCTGGCAATTTTTTCGCCCATTGTGCTACTTCGGATTATTCCGTTCTTGGAGAATTCTGCAGCACTTGGAGCAATGGGCCTTAGACAACGGGCCACGGCGTTAGCTCTAAACGCTCCCAATTCCGCAATCGGAAAAGCAGCCAAATTGCTACAGCCCGTTAATGACTTCTATGAAGGCCCACCGATAATTCCCGAAGATTTTGGAATTCCAGAGTGGGATGAGACATACGACTTCGAAATGCCTGTCTACGATCCGACTTTGCCAAAAGAACCGCCAATCCAAGACAATCGTCATATCCGCAAAGGACACCCCGTAGTTATGCGGGACTCTATGGGTCCGGTAATTGGTTGGCATTGGGATGACTAATCGGATTCCGCTGGGCAAGGCCGACACTCACTCCCGACTGTTGGGAATTCGACGAAGCCAAATTTTCGGCGCAGCTTTTGGGATCTTTGCACTCTCGGACTACGTATTGACTTCTTCTAGCTTTGGGGTGCTTTTCGTTTCACTGCTTTCATTAATTTCAGTAATCCCAGTCAAGAGTCAGGGAACTGTTGGAGATTTTTTGATCACGGCTGGAAAGTTTCTTCTTCGCCGTCGAAGCTTTGAAATTTCACCAGGAAGCCAATTCTCATACCGCCTCGACCAAATAGGTCGGCTTGATCTTTCGGGTATGGATAGTGAAGTCGTAACTTCATTAAAGCAGTTCTCTACCACGCTGGCCCTTGAAGCTGAAACGAGTGAATTTCAGATTTCGCTCTCTCGCAACTTTGCGAATAGCGAGACAACGATTCAAACAATCAGTCAAGCGAAGCCGAGTGAAATATGGTTACCAGTATCAAAAAAGCCAGAAGTGGTGTCGGCTTTCGAATCATGGAGAGAAATCCGAATAGAAGACAGTTTCTATGCTGTTCTCTCGCTCGATGATTTCAGTCTGGCCCGACGTCAACGTCAAGTCTTGAGCCGTTTTCTCGGCTGGCTGCCATCCGGTCTCATGATCATGAGAATTCAGGTTTTCGGAACTCAACGAGGAGTGCGAATGACTGCACGTGTTGCACACCGCGTATCTATTGACTCAACAGTCACCCAGGCGCTGGGATTTCGTGCTGACTCCCGAGCGCGAGTTGAAATGGAGCGAAAAAAGCAACAAGAACTCGAAGTTGAATCTGGTGCGGCTTTCATGAAGATTGGCCTATTTTTAATCTGCTCAGGTTCCACAAGGCAAAGTTGTAGGAGCCGAGTAAAGGCCTGCATCCAAGAAGCACGTCGATCGGGATTGCCTATGCGCGTTCGTGTTGGCGAGCAGAGAACGTTATTCGAGGCTCTGGTGCCTCAGGTGAAAATTGCCTAAGAGCGTTTATTCACATTGGGCGACTAGCGAAGATTTTACAAACCTGAGTGTGTCATTGCACGATGCTGGCACTGGTTTACCTGGTCGCTCACTTGGTATTTGTCAGCGGGGCGGAGATTTCGTGTTCGATTCATTTATCGCTTACGCGAATGGATTAGTTACCAATCCCAACATGGTGCTTGCTGGGGCGATTGGGGTTGGCAAGAGCACCCTCGTGAAAATGCTTTTGTTACGAGGTATTGGCGAGGGACGCCGCGGAGTGATTATTGATCCGAAGGGTGAGTACGGACCGCTCGCTGAAGCGTTGGGGGTGCGCCCAATAACGTTCGGTACCAATGGGTGGTGCAATCCATTTGTTGGCGATGAAGTCGAGAATTTGTCATTGCTTAGAACAATGCTTTCGTCTCTCCAAAGTAAAGAATTGAGCTCTGAACAACTATTCATATTGACCAATTTGTGGCGGGAAAATATACGAGCGGAAGAGACCAGAGTCTTTCGAGTTCTCCTAACGGCTCTTGAGTCTTTACTGTTCGAGACGACACCTACACCTGGCCGAGACTTAGCTTTGTTGCTCCATCGATTTGTACATGGCGACTTATCTGGGTATTTCGATGGTCCGGGTGATCCAGTCTCTTTGAACGCGGGGGTCAACATCATTGATCTCTCACACCAATGGTCCGGGGAACACCTTTCTCTAGTAGCGCTGACGGCTATCGCAGCTGCACAACACACACTGGTTGACTCATCGATTCCGGGGTATTTGGTAATTGACGAAGCGTGGGCATTGTTAAGCGACCATGAAGCGGTGAGATGGTTGCAAGGATCGTGGAAGCTTGCGCGCTCACGAGGAATTAGCCACATACTGGTACTCCATCGTTGGTCTGACATCTCCGCTGCTGGGGACCACGGATCAGTCCAACGCGAACGCGCGTCGGGGCTATTGCGAGAGTGTGAAACCAGCTGGCTGTTCCGGCAAGGTGTAGAGGAAGCATCTGAGATGGCGCTTGCCCTAGGTCTCAACCAAAATGAGGCGAAATTACTGACCGCATTGCCAAAAGGCACGGCGCTAGTTCGCTATGCCTCGTACCGATCGGTGGTTGCGATTGAACCCGATGACGCGGATCGCCAGGTTTCTGATACAGACGAAGCCATGCGTTGAAATCAAAAGTACGATTCGGAGATGCCTGCTTCGACTCCCCAGGACATCTTGGTCATTGATGTCGGAGCCACATCTATTAAGAGTTCGGTCATAAATTTAGCGGGCGAGCGGATTCAACCAATGCGAAAGCGGAAAACTTTACGGCCAATCTCCCCTGCGCAACTTCTGGCTGTATTGATGGAGCGAGTTGAGCTGGATAATCCAGAACACGTTGTCGTGGGTCTCCCAGTGGAATGTCGCAACGGAGTTGCTCTAGACAGTGGCAACTTGGCCCGTGGGGGGTCAGTCAACTCTGATCGTGACGAGGCAATCGGAAGGGAGTGGAGGCAATTCCCCTTTGAGCAAGAACTTCGTTCACTTAGCGGTCGGGAAGTCGTAGTGCTCAACGACGCCACTCTGGCGGCTCTTGGTTGCGTCACTGGTCGCGGCAACGAGCTAGTACTGGCTCTTGGTACTGGATTTGGGGTGGCGCTCGTCGCTAATGGTGTTCTCAAAGATGTGGAAGATCGGGGCAATCGACCCTTCAAAGAAGGAACTTACGATTCATTATTGGGAGAAGGCGCACGGCGTCGGGAAGAAGACCTTTGGCGCGACAACCTCAGCGAAGCCGTGAGTCAGATGGGAGCAGAGTACAACGCGTCCGTAGTTTGGCTGGTTGGTGGAAACGCCAAGCGTCTGAAACCCACTGACTTTGAAGGACTTCCGTTCCCACTTCATATTGCGGGTAATGATGCTCCATTTCAAGGCGCAGCCAAGGTTTTCGGCAATCCCAAAGTCATTGGACGTTAAATAGGGAAGTCGAGTAAGATTTAACACTGCATCACTGCGGCTGTAGCTCAGCGGATTAGAGCATCGGTCTACGGAACCGAGGGTCGGGGGTTCGAATCCCTCCAGCCGCACCAAAAACCTTAAAGCGCATTGAAGTATTGGGCTATCCATCCTGGCAGAAGTAGAGGGAAAAATTATGAGTGAACACACCGAAGACAACATGCCGAACTTTGCGGACGCCGATGGATCTGGTGTTGCTCACCGCATTCTGGGTACCACGATGCCCGTGCTTGAGGTGTAATTACAACCAGGTCAATCCGTAATCTCGCAGGGTGGTGAAATGTCGTGGTTGACACCATCGGTCGCTATGACGACACAAACTGCCGGAGCCGGAGGTTCGGGACTAGGCGGCGTATTCAAGCGCGTCGTTTCTGGCGGGTCCATCTTCATGACCGCATACACCGCCCAAGGTGGCGAAGGGGTTGTTGCCTTTGCGGCAAAGATGCCTGGCCACATTAAACCCATTACGGTTAGCGCGGATCGTGAATACGTCGTATCACGACATGGCTTCATGGCAGCCACCCCAGATGTGACCTTGAACTTGGCCGTACAGCAGAAACTTGGTGTTGGTATTTTCTCGGGGAATGGATTCGTCCTGCAGAGAATTGCTGGTTAGGGCACCGCATGGATTGAGTTGTCCGGAGAACTAGTCGAGTACGACCTAGCACCAGGCGAAGTGATGATGGCCCACCCAGGGCACGTGGGACTTTTTGAAGCGACAATTAATTTTGAAATTGAGAGAGTACAGGGCATCAAGAACATGTTGTTTGGTGCGGACACGATATTTCTCGCCAAGCTCACTGGCCCAGGAAAGATTTATCTTCAAACCCTCACACTTCCCGGCTTGGCACATGCGATTGCCCCATACCTTCCTCAAAGTGAAGGTTCGGGACCAACCGGAATCAATATTGGTGGCTTTAAAATCAATTAGGTCTTTCGTTAAAGCGTGATGTCCCGCCGATTAATCTCGCTTCCTAGATTTCCACTTGTTATTAGGTGAATAAAGTTCTTATGGAAGACAAGTGGTATTCGTCCTAAAGATATGAAATCGACTATTTTTAGATGGTGATTAGCAACGTTCAGGATGACCCAATTCGGCCGCCAAGGCAGCCGGATTCAGTTGAAAACCAGCACGTTGTCTTTACTATCGTTTCGCCGAGCTATTTTTCACGCGCCTGCGTTCTGGCGGCGGGCGTCAAAGAGTTCATGCCGGACGCGTGCTTTCGAATTCTCGTCTTGCAAAGCGAGTCATCTCCTCGTGCGGCAGAGGCGAGATTGAATCTGGGCTTAGGTGAAGGCACTTTTAATCACACCGTCATGACCATGGACCAAATTGACTGGGAAGAATTTGATGTTGTTGCCGCCGCTTTGTTTTATGAAATATTGGAGTTCGCAACCTCAATAAAGCCTGCAGTTTTGAGACATTTTCTGAAAGCGGGTGCCAAGCGCGTTACCTACATGGATCCCGATATTCAAGTATTTAATGACTTCACGTCATTGTTGGATGATTCGGCGGATGTCTCACTCACGCCACATTTTTTGACAGAAATTCCCGATGATGGTTTGAAGCCATCAAAACGAGAAATCTTGCTTGCGGGGTTTTATAACTTAGGTTTTTGTTCTGTGCGCCCAACAGGTCTGCCGTTCTTAAATTGGTGGTCAACGGAATTACAGTTCGGAGCGCTGGTGGATATTGGGGCGGGCTACTTCACTGATCAGCGAATTATGGACTTTGTTGCCCTGCACGCCAATCTTCAAATACTCAGTGACCCTGGACTCAATGTGGCGTTTTGGAACCTGCATGAACGGTCCGTCGTTTCGGTTGACGACACGTGGAAAGTTCTTACAAATGGAGAAGTATCTCCTCTTTACTTCTTCCACTTCAGTGGCTTTAGGTTAAGTGGCACAACTACGTTGTCAGTTCATGCAACGAGGAGTGTCGTTGGCACAAAGCTGCCATGGAAATTTGCTCATCATTACGAAGAACTCGTTAAAGACGGGAATCGGAAGATGGGGCTTGTAAATGAGAGTGACCCATTCGTAAGTTTCACCTTTGTCCCAAAGGTTTGGAGAAATGCGATTCGGATGGAATTCAACCTGCATCTTCGAGCCGGACTTACATTTTCGGAAGTTCGTGCACTGTTTCTAACAGGGGACGTGAGTCCTAATAGGTTCGGCGCTTCGTTTAACTCTCTTCTAGAGGGATGGGCGACTAGGCCCGGAGTGAATGGGATTCCAAGGGGGGTTGCTGCCTTTTTTAGCACCAACCTTATTTCTTTCTCGATGGCGCCTTGGGCCCAGATTGAGTGGGCCAACGCGCATCTTGGCGAGATGGTTGAAACACGCCAGGCGCTTGGTCGGGCAATTCTTACCTCCATGATTAAATCGTCGAGGACAACTGCTCCCGTCGTCATTGCTGGGTTCCTCTGTTATGGAGCAGCTGTCGGGGCGGTCGCCAGAGAAACCGTTGCGCTTTATGACGAGGCTGAACTTCCCGTGGCGATAGATGTCATCGAAGTTGGAAGCACTTCACATGAACTCCAGTCGTATTACCTTCGAAGAAGAAGTTATTTGGCTTCGCGGGCTGCTTCAGTACTTGCAGTTGTTAATGCTGACGTTTGGATGGACCAGATGATTCATACAAATCGAATCAAAGATGAACAATTTGTTGAGGCGGTGTGGGCTTGGGAGTTGGAGAAGATTCCTGACTCGATGGTTCGCGCAGCCGCCACAGGAAAAATTAGTCGGATCAGTGCAATGTCACAATGGTCAGCGCAATCAATGTCAGAAGCAGTCGGTGCGCCCGTCGGAACATTCAGCGCTTTTCCAGGAGTCTTGAAGACTCGCTATGACAGCCCAAGGTATTCAGTGACCCCCTCCAATGCTCCTTATATATTGTCGACCTTTGACGCCAAAAGTTTGTTGGGTCGGAAAAATCCAGATGGAGTGTTAGCTGCCTGGAAGGAAATTTCCCCACAGTGGCCAGACCACTATTTAGTGCTGAAGTCAACGGACTTCCATTTGCACGCACCAGCAAAGCTGCACTCCTTAATTGAGCAATCGCCACGGACAATCCTGATTGACCAGCGACTGAGCCAGGAGGATTACAACGCATTGTTGGGCGCGGCCAGCGCCTACGTGAGTCTGCACCGTAGCGAGGGGCTCGGCTTAACAATGGTCGAAGCGGCGTTGGCGGAACGGCCAACTGTATATACAAATTACAGCGGCATCGCCGAGATTTTCGAAGGCTCACACTTTCCCGTGCCGTACGAGCTAGTCAAGGTCGGTGACAGTGGCTACGACAATGGCCCTTATGACAACGATGCATCGTGGGCACAACCAAATATTTCGGTGGCAGCTCAGAAACTATCGGAGGCCCTTGCTGCCTCTCAAGATGACGAGATTGATCGGTATGAACAATTCCGAAAGCCAATTGAAAAGGTCTTGCTTGCCCGAAACGAACAGACACTTCAGAAATACCATGAACTCGCGCAGAAATCCCATCAGCGAATCAAAAAAGATGTACGGCCCTCCGAAAGAGAACTTAGTGGAATTTGGTGGTTGGTCTACCCATTCGTGCAGATTGCAATGGTGCTGTACTTCTTCTTGCCGAAAAGGACAAGGCGGAATATTCATCTTGTGTTACGAAATGCAAAGTCTCGACTAGGAAATTTTAAAAACTGAGCATCGCGAGAATAGCCACGGTCTGGAATTGAAGAATCTGTAGCCTTGGCAGGTTACGTGGGACTTAAGATTTTTCAAGGTCGCGAACTTGTGGGAGATTTAAATTTTGCCCGATGTCAGCGCTTGGAGAACCGTAGCTGCCCTTGCCCTCACCTCGGGCAGATCACTCAATCGGCGTAGCCCATGACGCTGCTGGGCCATTCGATGATTTCCCGAGAAGGCTTCTTCGTGTCGGGCCAGGAAGTCCCAATACAGCGTGGTGAAGGGGCAGGCGGTTTCACCAGTTCGAAGTTTCGGATTGTAAGGACAGTCCTTGCAGTAGTTGCTCATTCGAGAGATGTAGGCGCCTCCCGCAGCGTACGGTTTGGTCATCATCTCACCACCGTCGGCGTGTACCCCCATGCCAATGACATTGGGCACCATTACCCACTCGGCCGCATCAATGAAGCGTCGACGCATCCAAGCCAGAAATTCTTGGGGTTGAACCCCGGCAATTAATGCCAAATTACTCAACACCATGAGGCGAGGAATGTGGTGGACCCAAGCGCGCGTATCAATGTCTCGGATAATTGAAGAAACACACTTCATCGAGGTGGCCGCGGCATCATCAAAGAGAGGCAGTAACGGCGTCGTTGCTCCCAACCCATTGCGCTTTTGGTACTCCTCACCTTGGTGCCAGTACATGGCGTAAACGTATTCACGCCATCCGATCAATTGGCGAACAAACCCCTCGGCCGAGGCAATTGGGATGTCACCTTGGCTAAATCTTTCGAGTGCGGCATCAAGGACCTCTTGGGGGTGCAATAAGCCATTATTTAGGTACGGGCTTAAAAGTGAGTGGTGCATAGACCAGCTCGAAGGATCCATGGCATCTTCGTAGGGCCCAAAGTTGGCGAAGTGCTGGGAAAAAAAGCGTTCGAGCTGGGCGAGGGCACCTTCGCGCGTCGTGGACCAGCATCCCGATGGGGTGTGCCCCATCTCTGAGGCCACAGAATCATCGATGTCATCTATCGGGAAATAGAGGGGCTCGGGCCAACTGTAATTCTTCGGTGGGCCCAGTCGGTTTTCCTTGTCGAAGTTCCATGCCCCACCAACCGGCTTACCGTCTTCCATTAAGACGTTGAGGCGAGTGCGCTGCAGACGGTAGAAACCTTCCATCACGATGTTGCGCTGAGATGATGCCCACTCCCTAAAAACCTCTGGGGGCGTTAAGAAAAAGTCATTTGCTCGTATGACATCGACGATGCTCTCTAGTCGCTCGTTCTGACGGAAGGAGTTTTGGCTCGTGGCGTGAAGTGGGACACCCGGGTACCGCGCTTTGAGTTCGCTGAGCCCGACGGTCGTCGATTTTGCCTGGTGAATGTGAACTTGGAAACCACGCCCCTCGAGCAGACGTGCGAAATGGCGTGCTGCGGAGCGATAAAAGAACAGTCGCTCGGGGTGCCAATTTGTACCGCTGAGCATCGCTTCATTTTCCACCAACAGAATGACATCTTCTCCTGGTACCGCATCGGACATGACGCCGTAGCGTTCATGGAGTTGATCAAAGGCGACGTATCGAAGCGAACGGGGCATTATTTACGACACGCCTTCGAGCAATACTTCACGTCTTCCCAATTTGAGGCCCATTTTTTGCGCCACTCAAAAGGACGCTCGCAACGCTGGCAAATCTTGGGTGCGAAACCATTCTTCGTACGCGGTTGCGAAGCCATGTCAGAACCTTACTAGTAAGAGCTTTTCTGACCTACTCTTATTAATCACGATGCACTAAGCGGAGATCTCTGTTTGAATCAGTACCTACAATCAAACCACCAGCGACTTTCAGAGTTCGAAAATTGGGCTCAGGCGAGTTTCAACGAAGGCGACTTTGAATCAGCACTCGAACACGCCTCCAGTGGCGCGAAGTGGTCTTGGGACCATCATCCCGGTGAGTTCGCTAGTGCCAAATTGGAAAAACTCTTGCGGAGAATTGGTAGAAAGTATGCGTCCACCGAGAAAGCGAAGTCGTCGGTCACACTGAGACCACGAGTCCTGCACATCCTGACCGAGGCCTACGGAACCGAGGGTCGGGGGTTCGAATCCCTCCAGCCGCACCAAATATTGCATCCCGCTTTAACCGACTGGCATAGAACCCAAATGCTGAAACCGTTGACGGTTTTCGTGTTGAATGAATGAATGCCTAATGTCTGTAAAAAACCGCAATGACCGATAGTCAAAACATTCAGTCAATTGTGAGAGAGACGGTTTGGACTGAGCTGCGTAAAGTTGCTCGCCCAGATTCGCGATTCCATTGGGATTTTTCATCTTTCATAGCTGATTTTGAAGGTAGCGAAGCGGCGGCTCAACGGTTAACGCAATTAGAGGCTTGGCAGAAGTCTTCTCTGTTTTTTATTGCGCCTGACAACAGCACTGAGGCGGTACGACGTCGCGCAATTGAAGAAGGCAAATCTTTTTTAATGACTACCTACGGTATTCGAAGAGGATTTCTTTTCCTTGAGGGTGGCCAGGTCCCGAAGGGAGAGGAGCGGTACGCCGCAACCCTCGACGGCATGGATCGATACGCTAAGCCCGTGTCACTTGAAGAAATAAGTGGCTTGGGCCACGTGGGGCTTCTCGTTACTGGTGGCTCTGGCGTTACCCGAACTGGCCTTCGGGTTGGCAAGGGGCATGGATTTTTTGATGTTGAGTGCGCCATCTTGAGCCAATTAAAGGTCATGTCAGATGAGAGTGTCATCGCCGACATCGTGCATGACTGCCAAATTGTTGATATCGAGGTTGACCCATCGCCTAATGACGTCGGCGTGCACCTCATCGTGACCCCAACTCAGACGCTCACGGTTTCTTCGCCCGTGAAGGGACCGGGCAAAATTCTTTGGGATCTAATACCCGGAACTGAGTTTGAGGAGATGGATACCATCAACGAATTGGCTCGATTGTCCGGTCATACTATTTAGGAGAATTGACCTCCTCAGCGCTGCGGATGTCACCAGTCAGCGAGGGTAAAAATAATGTCTGCCACTGTCGATCAGTTTGGGTCAGTTGAAATTAAGGGAATTGAGCTCATTGCAGAAAATGAGCGTCACGGTCGGGCGAGCGATCTGTTCTGGATGTGGATGGGTTCGAACACGAACATCTTCTACCCAGTTAATGGCGCGCTCCTAATTTTCTTCGGCCTGTCTTTCTCTCAAGCTGTTCTAGCGATTCTCATCGGAAACCTCATCTTCTTCGGAGTAGGTCTTACAAGTTTGCAAGGACCAAAGACCGGCACGACTACCTTCACTATTAGTAAGGCATCCTTTGGACCTAATGGTGGCCGTGGACTTTCGCTCTTGAACTGGGCAACCTGCGTTGGCTTTGAGGCATCAGGAATTGCCCTTATGGTTCTGGCCGGGCTGGCGCTACTCAGTGAGGCCGGGCTTCACAATCCATCTGCCGCGGTGAAGGTTGTTCTCCTAATTGTGGCGATGGGGATTCAGTCGCTACTCCCAGTATTGGGTCACCAAACAATTATGTTGGTGCAAAAATATCTGACCTACCTCTTAGTGCCAGTCTTCATTGTCATGGCAATCCTCGTTTCGGGCAAGGTACACATTTCGGCCCTGAGTCACGGTGCGAGTTGGGCAGTATTCACTGAAGGACTTGCTTTGGTGATCTCCGGTGGTGGACTCTCATGGGCCAATACCGGTAGCGACTACTCAAGGTACTTAGCCAAGGAAACTAAGGGCTCAAGCATCTTCTGGTTTGCGTCGCTGGGCGGAATGATTCCGGCGGTGCTACTTGAGATTCTTGGTGGTGCCATCGCGTCAGTTGTGAAGAACGCCTCTGACCCAATCGGTGGTTTGCCCTCGGCCTTTCCGAGCTGGGTAGTCGTACCGTATTTGGTTGTGGCTATTCTGTCGCTACTTGCTGCCAACACCACAAATCTTTACTCATCGGGGTTGACCCTGCAGTCAATCGGCGTCAAGCTGAGTCGTTGGCAATGCGTGGCGGTTGACCTGGTGATTTGCACCGTCGTTGGCGGGATCACAATTTTTAGTTCTAACTTCAACCACCTCTACTCAAACTTTCTCTCACTCCTGATTATTTGGCTTGCTCCTTGGCTCGGTATCTACGGTGTTGACTGGTTCTTGCGCAGGGGTAAGTACGATGCACCAGCGCTCTTGGCGGGCAAGAGCGGGCGCTACTGGGGCACCAATGGATTCAACACTGCTGGAGTGAGCGCGCAAGTGCTCGGCATGCTTGCGGCGGCTACGTGGATCGACTCGCCAGCATTTGTTGGGCCACTTTCATCACGCACCAACTACGCGGACTTCAGTGTTTTCATGGGACTTATCGTCGGTGGACTGGCTTACTATTTGTTAGCCGGTCGCTTGGTTAAACAAGGAACTAAGTAAGGCTCACAATCATCAGACACACTTTGTGCTTCGCGAAGTGTGTCTGATGAGAGATCTCTGGGGACGAGGGATCATTTAACCCCTGCAGAAAATTGATCAACTGATTCGTTTGCGGATTGTTGCGAAATCACCATTGGTGAACCTTTTCCTCTGCGCTTCGTCGTGTGTGAGCTGCACCCAAGTAAGGGCTCCATCACTACTTTTAACCGTGACGCGAACTTCAAACCCCAAGTGCAATACATCAACGATTTCAACGCCGACACCCTGGCCGGCATCGCAGAATTCAAGATGGTGTGGGCGAAGCGCCGTGCCTTCAAAAGTGGTTATGGGACCCAAAAATGAATGTACAAATTCATCCTTTGGGGATTCATACACTTCGGCTGGCGTACCGGCTTGGACGATGCGCCCTTCGTTCAAGATGATCAACTGATCAGCCATCTCCATAGCCTCGCTCTGGTTGTGAGTGACCAGGATGGTTGTTATGCCTAGTTGATGCTGTAACGAACGCACCCATTGGCGCATCTCTGCACCGACCTGGGCGTCGAGGGCCGCAAATGGTTCATCAAGCAGAAGTACGGTTGGCTTAATTGCTAAAGCACGGGCCAACGCCATCCTCTGACGCTGTCCACCAGAGAGTTGTCGAGGATACCGGTCGGCATATTCGTCGAGCCGAACTAGAGCAAGGAGTTCAGCCACTTCTTGACGGATTTGAGCCTTGGAGAGCTTTTTAACCTTTAGGCCGTAGGCAATATTGTCAAAGACGCTGAGTTGGTTGAATGGGGCGTAGTCCTGAAAACAAAAACCAATGTTTCGGCCGCGAACGGGGACTGAACTGACGTCACGACCGTTGATTTCGACCAAACCCGAATCAGCCTTCTCGAGCCCAGCGATGATTCGAAGCAAAGTTGATTTTCCCGAGCCCGAAGGTCCGAGCATGGCGGTTAACGAGCCCTCAGGAATTTCCTGAGTTACATCTGTAAGTACTGAGTCTGATCCAAATGTCTTCGAGATATTTTTAAGCCAAATACTCATGACGCTTCCTTTCGCGGTTTCGAGCGATGCTCAACATTGAGAGAATGATGATTGAAGAAAGCGCCAATACGGCTGAGCCAACAAATCCTTGGTAGTTGTTGAAGTTGTCGAAGTTGGCGCCGATATTTAACGTCAATGTTTGCGTTACTAATGCGATGTTTCCAGAAACAACCAGGACAGCACCGTATTCACCGATGACGCGAGCCAAAGTGAGGGTGACCCCGTAGGCGGTTGCCCACGTAATTGATCGCAGAGTAATAGTGAAGAAAATTCGCCACGGTCCCGCTCCGAGTGTGGCCGCTGTTTCCTCGGCGTGTGTACCGACCTCTCGCAGGAGCGGTATGACCTGGCGCGACACCAGCGGTAGCGAGACGAAAATGGAGGCAATAACTATCCCCGGGTAAGAAAACATAATGTTCCAGCCCCAAGAGGCAAAGGTCTGGCCGAACCATCCGTTCTGCCCGTAGGCCAGCATCAACACGAGCCCGACAATGATCGGGGAAATTGCCAATGGAATGTCAATAAGGCGATCTAGGACTGCTGTGATTCGAGAGGGGCTTCGCACAATCCAAAGTGACGTGCCAACACCAAAGAGGACATTTAAGGGGACGGCAACGAGCGCTACCTTGGCGCTCAAGATCATGGCCGCATCCATTTGTTGGTCATTGAGCGCCTGCCACAAGACACCAAAACCTCTAGAGAAAGTCTGTTGGAAGACGAAGAAGAGTGGCAGCCCAATTAAGAGTCCAACGTAAGTAAGTACCGCGACTCGAAGTGTCAAAGGAGATCGTTTCATCGATTTCCTCGTGAGAAGTGGTAACTCAGTACCGAAAACAAACCGAGTAACGCCATGGCTACTACTAACAGAGCCAGCGACGCAGCGGAAGCAGCTGTGTTTTGACTGGAGGAAGTAAGGGAGAAGATGTACGAACTCGCTAGTTCAGTTTTATAGGGCAGATTGTTGGAAATGAATACCACCGAACCGTATTCGCCAATAGATCTAGCGAAAGCGAGTCCGGTTCCTGCTAACAAAGCTGGCGCTAATGCAGGCAGCGTAATTGTTCTAAAAATTCTTATTGGGCTTGCGCCCAAAGTGGCTGCGGCTGCTTGGGCGGTGAAGGTCATTGTTTCTAAAACTGGCTGAACCGCGCGGACCGTGAAGGGCAGGGTAACGAACATGATTGCAAGAGTTATGCCGATCCAAGTTCCCGTTAGTGATAAATGAATAGGCGATAGTGGACCATAGAGCGTATAGAGAGTCACGCCTGCAACCACGGTCGGAAGAGCAAAAGGCAAGTCAATCAGCGCGTTGAGTAATCCTTGCCCCCAAAATCGGTCACGCACTAATACCCAGGCTGTGGCGAGTCCCGCTGCAGAATTAAGCGCAGACCCTAATGCCGCACAAAAGAAGGTGAGACCGATGGCGTGCAGCGACTCCTTTGCAGTGACCGCATTCCAAAATCCGGACACGCCGCCATTAAACGCATTCGTGATGAGGGCGGCAAAGGGAATTAGGACTACCAGGCTTAAAAACGTGACGGCCGCTCCGCGGGCAACTCCCTTTACCGGTGAAATGACAAATCGAGACTGCCGCTCTTTTGGGAGCAACAGTCTCGACTTGGTGGATTCTTGGTAATTAGCCGTTACTGCCAACGAATTGCTCCAGATAGGTAACAATGCCAAAACGGGGATAAGTGGTATTCCCGGCCGGGAAGGTCACTGTCGGCGAAAAGAATTGAAGGTTGGCCGAGGTCCAACCGTTCTTGTTGATGTCGGTTACTCGAAGCAACGAGTTCTTTTTGGTGAAGTTTGTAAAGCTTGAAGCCGTAATTGTGGCGATACTTTTTAGAACTGGACGATAGCCGAGACCAGCGAGAATGACCTGACCAGCCTTGGAGAACGCGTACTTGTAGAACGCTACGGCAGCCGGATTCGCCAGACCCGTAGTTGTAAGCGCCGCTGGGTTCTCAATCAACATTGTTTGCGGGGGCGTAATGAATTGAATGTTGTTGCCGGCGGCAATTGCAGCTTTGGCATCATCTTCGTAAGCCAGCAAAACGTTGCCGGTGCCAGCAACGAAGGCGCTCATCGACAGTGATCCACTCGTGGGTTGGGCGACAACATTTGAAAGTAATTTCTTCAAGTAGTCAATTGCTTGGTGAGAGGTCTTCTTGAGAGCAATCTGTGCCGTGTAAGCGGCGAGAAGATTCCACCGCGCACTGCCTGATGAAGTGGGGTTGGGAGTGACAATCTGAACGCCGGGCTTAACCAAGTCGGCCCAGTTCTTGATCTTTAGCGGGTTGCCCTGACGGACAACGAAAACCACCGCGGAATCAGTCAGGATTCCTGGGGTGTTATAAACAGTCTGTTGTTTATTCCCGGTCAGATTTACATTGACCCCACCGACGGTAAGTTCCTGACTTGCCCAGTTGGCGGGCACCTTGCCAGCCCCCACCAAGGTGGTCAAGTTGGGGGAATAAGAGAGATTTACGAAATCAGCAGCTTGACCATTCGCTACGTTGGTGGTCATCGTGTCCGAAGCACCAAAAGTGTTGTTAAAAGTAACGTTGGCCCCGGCGGGAGTACCCTGGAAAGCAGCCTCTAATGCACGGATGCCCAATCCAGCAACCGAGTACCCCACAACGTTGACGGTCGAGGTTGTGGCGCCAGCCTCACCAAGCAAGGCCGGTGAGAGCACCAATGCCCCGGCGATACCCAAAGCTATAGAACCCCTGATAAGACTTGAAAAAAACCGCATTTCTCTCCTCACTAAATCACTATAATTTCTATTAGTAAGGTAGAGATTAGCACACAGTCGACGAGAGTCAAGTCTTTTCTCGCCAACTTTGTCAACACACGCTTGATCAAATTTCAATCTCATCATGATTTTGAACTTTGAAATCGAGCAAGGTAACTCAGGTAAGCATTTAACTCGTTTAGGATTCGATGAGATATCCACGGAAGGAATCTCCATGACAGAGCACACCGAAGACAACATGCCTAATTTTGCCGACTCTGAAGGCTCAGGCGTATCCCACCGAGTTCTTGGCACCACGATGCCGGTATTGGAAGTGCAACTCGAGCCTGGTCAGTCAGTGATCTCGCAAGGTGGAGAGATGTCATGGATGTCACCCTCCATTTCAATGAGTACGCAAACTTCCGGTGCGGGTGGTTCCGGCCTTGGCGGCGTATTCAAGCGCGCACTCGCTGGCGGATCGATCTTTATGTCTGAGTACACCGCACAGGGCGACACCGGAATTGTGGCCTTCGCGACAAAAATGCCTGGGCACATCAAGCCAATCTCTGTGAGTGCGGACAAGGAATACATGGTCTCTCGCCATGGGTTCATGGCCGCAACTCCCGACGTCACCCTTAATGTGGCCTTCCAACAGAAGTTGGGAGTTGGAATATTTTCCGGAAATGGTTTCATCCTCCAGCGAATTGGTGGACAAGGAACCGCATGGATTGAACTCTCGGGCGAGCTGGTCGAGTACGAACTGGCTGCGGGCGAAGTGATGATGGTTCACCCCGGACACATTGGGCTTTTCGAAGCTTCAGTGAATCTCGAAATTCAAGCGGTGAAGGGCATTAAGAACATGCTCTTTGGTGCCGACACAATCTTCCTCGCGAAACTGACCGGCCCAGGCAAGATCTACTTGCAGACACTCACTTTGCCAGGCTTGGCCCACGCCATCGCTCCCTACCTCCCACAAAACGAACGTCCCGGCGGTGGCTTAAATATTGGCGGAGTTCAACTGGGTTAACCGTTAGGGAACCAATTAATCCCTAGAACCAAATCTTGAATTCTTGGCCCACGTGTGCCGCGGTGCCAGTAGCGATTCGAGTGGCACTCCAAGCGACGATTCCGGCATCCAACATGTCGTCAATTTGAGCACTAGCCCCAGCAACATCGTCGACGGCATCAAGTTCGATTCCTACGGAAAGTAATGCTTGTCTCCTACGCGCCATGCCGGCCCACGTCTTCTTGGAGTAGGGGATTGGGTTCCCGAGGCACGCACGAAATGAAAGTTCGGGGTGTACCTCATAGGCAGCCACTCCCTGCCCCTCCATCCAGGTTTCAACTTCGAATATTTTCTCGCGTAGCCCGTATGACTGTCGGCTTACGCCGAGCCCGGTCAGTGTTTTTGAAATTGCGGATGCTTCTTCTGGAGTTGATGCCTCGAGTGCTTTTCGCACCGGAACGTGGAATAAGGTGCTGGACCGCTTCCCAAGTAGAGCCTTGCCTTCAACATCACAATCACGGTGGGTCGAATGAGGTAGCCCAATGGGAATATCGATACCTATGGCATCAAAGTCGCCAAGTTCATTTAATTCGGCGATGTTGGCGAAATAGTGCGCCGAGACAGCACCGTCAAATATCTCTACGCCGATCCAACCTGTTGGGCAGGCGTCAAGTCCAATGCAGCGCATGCAACAAGTATTAACCAACTAGATGGTTAAAAATCAAAACCCCGTCTCCTTCGAGACGGGGTTTTGAGCTGATAGTTCTAAGAAATTACGGGGTAGTACTCGTTGAGCCGTAGCCCTTGTAGGTGTAGTACTTAACCCACTGAACCTTCATGGTTGAGGTAGTTCCGTTAGGCGCCACTGGCGAAACAATTCCACCAATTGCGTCGTTCAAGATCAAGAAGAAGCGGTTGTTGAAGGGCCAGGTTCCACCAACCTGTACTGGCACCTGAGCGCCAGAGCCTTCACCATAAATCAAAGGTGCTTTGCCGGGCTGAGTGATCTTGATGTTGCCTGTGCTTGGGATGTAGGTGTCAGTGGCCCAAATCTTGCCATCAAGGGTGTATGAAATTTCATTTGGCTTCCACAGAATTCCATAGTTGTGGTAACCGCTTGTCATCTTCGCACCGGTGATCGGAGCAGTCTGAGTGAATCCACTTCCGCCGAGCCAGTCAGCACCGGTACCTGGAACGTTGGAGTGAATTGTTGACTGCTCACGAGTGTTGTTGACAAGGCCTTCAGCGATGTCAATCTCGCCGCAGTATGGCCAGCTGTAAAGGTTGTTGGTATCTTTGTGAAGGAAGTTCTCACCCATCATCCAGAATGCGGGCCAGTTCCATGAACCGGATGGCATCCAGATGCGAGCTTCGATCTGACCGTACTTAAAGGTGCGAAGTCCCTCTGTCCAGATACGCGCACTTGTCCAATTAGCGCCCATTGGCTGTTGGCTCGATGTACAAGGCGTTGAAGATGGTGTGCAGATGGCCTTAATGATCAAGTTGCCTAAACCATCTTCGTAAAGATTCGTCGTTGAGTTCGTGTTGTTTTCGATTTCGCCTGTTCCGTACTGGGGACCAGAGCCAGTTACTGCTTGCCAAGTTGAAGAAGGAGGTGGGGTTCCCGCTGCACCGGTAAAGGTTTCTGACCACAGCAAATGGCCCGTTGCATTGACGGTGACGTCATTTGATGAAGTAGCCGAGGAGGTAACTTCGGCCATAGCAATTACCGGTACAACCAAAGTTGCAACAGCTAGCAATTTCTTAAAGTTTGTTCGCATGGATTTACTGTACCCCTAACTCAAGAGCACAACAACAAGTTTCAGCCGACAAAAAGTCTGAATCCAAATATTTCGGTTGCTTCAAAGGCTCTGTACATGGCGTGTAAGAAAATCTTCTTTCAACGTAAAAACGACGTCGTTGTCTGCCTTAATAAGAGGTGTTGTAAGCAAACTGTTTCAAGATGCCCCATTTGTTGAATTCCGCAATAAATTAGGCGTACATTTCAAAAGGTCAAGAGTTTCGCTTGAATCTCTTTTCTCTGAGCAGGGAGTTCTTAATGTTGTTTGGATTTTTAGCTGTAGCGGCCGTAGGTGCGGCGATGTTTCTTTTTAAGTTGAAGAAGAGCGTTTTCGTATTGCGAAGTGCACTTGTCGCTCTATTTGGTTTGCTGGCAATTGTTCCAATGCAGACGGTTGGTGCCACCGCAACTTTTAAGATTGCAAACACCGCGCTCAGTGGGTACGCAAAGTCTCCGGTGTTAGTTCGAACAAGTGGTGGCTCGGGATCTGGAGCCGTTACTTTCACTGCCACGGGTTCGCACTGCACAATTAATTCAAGCGGTGTCCTGTTGGCTTCAGCAGCAACGACTTGCAGCGTCAAGGCTGTGAAGGCTGGATCCGGGAATGTTCACGCCGCTACCTCTGCAGTGGTCAAGTTCACATTCCGGACACCGTCGACAACACTCCACATCTCAAATACAACACTTACTGGTCAAGCAAACGTGAACTTCCAAGTGACTAGTTCGGGCTCAGTCGGCTCCGGCGCAGTCAGTTATGACACCACCGGTGGAACATGTGCAATAAACCCATCAAGCGGACTTCTCTTGTCTTTCGGCATGGGCAGTTGCCCAGTAACTGTTTCACAAGCCGCCAGTGGGAGCCACCGTGCATCGACCTCTCCAGTGGTCGTGTTTTACTTTGGCCCTGGTCCTCAAGACCCTTTGGCTGTCGCGACCGCAGCAGCAGAAGTTGTTCCAACTGCAACCGCAAATGTTTACGCAACTGGTGGATCTGGCACCGGCGCAGTGACCTATTCCCTTGATGCATCCCAAAGTAACGGCGCCCAGTGTGTCGTTAACGCGGCAACGGGAGACGTCACCGACAACGGTCACGTGAACCTAGTTAATTGCTGGGTAACGGCCACTAAGGCTGCGTCGGCAGGGTACGTGGCAGCTACAGCGGCTACTTCTGTCGAAGTTTCATTCAACACTCAGGCGTCAGGCGGTAGTGGGTCTGCATCATTTGCCACCCCAGATGAAGCCTTCTTAACCTCGATGACAATCAACGAAACCACCGCTACAGCGATAGACGACACGGCATTTGGGGACGCACACTTCATCTACACCTATTACTCGAGCCCGGACCACTTTCTCAAGTACTACATCACTGGTGGCAGCACCGTGGTCATGACTTGGCACGTGACTGATTTCTCCGGCACCCCACTTACTAATAAGGCTGTGACGCTGATCAGTAACTTGGGGTACTCCTGCTCACACGGAGTTACCTGGACCGAAACCGCGCTAAATCCCGCACCGCCTAACTGTAGCTCCGGTGGACCATCTGGAGCGCTGACAGGAACAACTGACTCAAACGGCGACATAACCTTCACGATTCACAACTCGAATAATGCTTCGGCTACTTCGTCTGGCGATACTTCGCTTGCCGGCTCGCGTACTGCTGAGTCAAATGACAGTTGGAGTCGTTTCGTTTTGAAGATTGGTAGTGAAGTGTTCACAGCTAATCCAAACCCAACTGTCAATCAGGCCACCGACTTGGTTGACTTCATCTTGCTGCCTTAGTAGCCCGCGGAGTAAGTAGAAGGCAAGGACCTGTGTTGAGTTCGTCACGCTCAAAATTAAAAATTTAATTCTGGCGTTTTAGGAATCCGTAATTCATCCTTGAAAACTTTCCACTCTTACAACTTGCCGATAAATGCCGATTTTTCTTGCGCAGCACTAGATGCGTGGGGCTACTATCTGCCTTGAGCAGAAAGGGGGGAACATGTTGTTCTTTAGCTCTCTCGCCGTAGTTGTATCGGCGTTATTTATTTCCAGGTATGTGGTTACAAAACGTCACTTGCAGGTTGCTCGATTGGCACTCGGTGCAGTTCTGATCGGTGCGATTGGCCTTGCGCCTGCTGCAGGGGCGACTACCACGACTTTTAGAGTTTCAAACACCGCGGTCACCGGATTCGTTGCCGGAAACATCGTCAACGTAACCACAGCCGGAGGCGCTGGAAGTGGTGCTGTAACTTTTGCGGTCACTGGAAGTCACTGTGCAATTGGTGCAAAGACCGGCGTGCTGTCGGCATCTGCAGCAGCAACTTGTTCTGTGAAGGCGACGAAGGCCGCTAGCGGTACTCACGCCAAGGTTGTTTCAGCCGCAAAGGTTTTCACATTCGCTGCTGACTCTCCAACCAATGCTTCACCGGACTGGGCTTCGCTCACCGCAATTTACGGTGCGGCCAGCGCTCAGCCAATGAATGCTGATGCTACCGACGCCGCTTGCGCGACTTACGGAAACGGAAGCGATGCCTGTGGAAACATGTGGTTCTTAAATAGCTATTACCTCGGACTGGTTGGATCAACCCAGTACGACAACTGGCTACTTAACTACGTACACCAGGGCTCCATTATTGAGATGACTTGGCACGTGAAGTCAGGTAACGGTTTGCCACTTGCTAACACCGCAGTCACCTTGGAGACCAAGTTTGCGGGTACTGGCAAGACTGACTACATGGGCTTCAACGGTACGCCTAATCCAGATTCAAACGGTTTCATCAGTGGTACGACTGACTCGCAGGGTAACATCACCTTCTGGTTAATGGCGCCAACTGGCGTTTCTGGCACAGCCACGTTGCCAACTGGTGCGAACCTGACCGATGCCGGTTATGCAAACAACAACGGTGAAGGTACCGTTGTTAACCGCATGGCAATCTTGATTGGAACGCCACAAACAACTGGTTCAAATGCTTGGCAAGCTAACACTGCTAACACCGAGATGTTTTCAAACGGAACAGCAGCACTTGTTACTCAAGCAACCGACCTCGTTGACTTGATTTTGACGAACTAGGATTTATCTAGCTGAAGAGCTCCCCGCCCCGCACCAACTTTGGTAGTGGGGCGGGGAGTTTTTTCACATAGATACCTCGAAGTATCAATCCCAAATAAACAACCAAGGCCCAAAACTTATGACTACTTCGAATCTTCGATCTTTTCCAGAAGGCTTCCTATGGGGTACGGCAACTGCTTCGTATCAAATTGAAGGAGCTGTAGCCGAAGATGGTCGCACCCCTTCGATCTGGGACACCTTCAGTAAGACACCGGGTCGCGTTACCAACGGAGACAACGGTGACGTCGCCTGCGATCACTACCACCGGTACGCAGAGGACCTAGACCTTCTCGCCGACCTTGGCGTGAAGGCATACCGCTTCTCCATTGCTTGGCCTCGCGTTCACCCAAATGGTGGTTCGGTGGCCAATACCAAGGGGCTCGATTTCTACAAGCGTCTCGTAGCGGGACTGCTCGAGCGAAACATCACTCCATTACCAACGATGTACCACTGGGACCTCCCGCAAGCCTTGGAAGACAAGGGTGGCTGGACTAATCGCGACACCGTGGAGCGATTTGGTGAATATGTAGAGACCATCGTGGGTGGGCTCGAGGGCATCGACACTTGGACGACTTTTAACGAGCCATGGTGTGCAGCCTGGCTCGGTTACGGCTACGGAGTTCACGCTCCGGGTCACAACGACATTGGCGCTGCGGTAGCGGCGACCCACCATCTCTTGCTCGCTCACGGCGTTGGAGTCGATATAGCTCGCAGTTTGCAGCCCGACATCAAGATCGGACTAACTCTCAACTTGGGTGCCTTCCGTCCCGGCAGTAATGACCAAGCTGACCTCGACGCTTTGTGGCGCGTGGATGGAAATCAAAATCGAATTTGGCTCGACCCTCTCTTCAAGGGCGCATACCCACAAGACATGGTTGACCTGTACTCAGATACGACCCCCGCTTTCACCGTTGTGAAGGATGGGGACCTCGAAAAGATCTCAACCCCAATCGACTTCCTTGGCGTGAACTTCTACAGCCCGGGCACAATCTTTGGTGCCGGTCGTCACAAGGAGGCCCGCGAAGCGGGCTTCAACTTAGGCCCCATTCCTGCTGACGCTAAACCCGATCACCTTCGGGCTCTCGGTGTAGAAACACCGGGACGTCCCAAGACGGCAATGGGCTGGGAAGTAGATGCGTCCGGTCTTCGCGAGCTACTCAATCGAGTGAAGAATGACTACACCGACATTCCGATTTACATCACTGAAAACGGCGCGGCCTACTACGACTACGTTGACGCGAATGGTGCGGTGCAAGATCCAGAACGCATTCAATACCTCGCCGAGCACCTCGACGCTTGCGTTGGCGCAATTGAAGATGGTGTGAACTTGGCCGGCTACTTCGTTTGGAGTTTGCTCGACAACTTTGAGTGGGCCTTCGGATACTCTCGCCGGTTCGGCATCGTCTGGATTGACTACGACACGGGACGACGAATTCCAAAGTCCAGCTTCAGCTGGTATCGAGATGTGATCAAGAACAACGCGGTGCCGACACAGGCGTAGATGTGTTGAGCGGTGTCAAAATTCAGGGAAATTCTGCCGTGTTTGCAGGAATAATGTTCGGTGCTATAACTGTAAGCACTTACTTAGTAAGCGCTTACGGACTCAACGGGGAGCCCGCAAAGTGAACAAGGGGGCAGTAATGACGAAAGGTTCCGCGACGATCTACGACGTCGCCGAGCTCGCGAGCGTGTCTATCGCCACGGTCAGTCGCGTCATTAATGGCGGCGCACACGTCCGCCCCGAAGTCCGCGACAGAGTTGACGTTGCGATCCGGAATCTCGACTTCGTCCCGAGTTCGGCCGCCCGGTCGCTCTCGGGAGGCAAGAAGTTTGCCATTGGCCTCGCTTACCCGCTCTACGAAAAGCGCGCCATATTTGGTTCATCACCCGAAGAAGAGTCCTACGTTCTCTACACCGACGCGATTATTCGTGGGGCCTCCGTGGAAGCCGCAAAGCTCGGCTACTCCGTCTACGCCTCGGCGGTTCGAGTGGGGGACCCGTCGGCCGGTTCACTTATTCATCAACTCTCTGGCGTGGTCGATGGACTCATCTTGACCGACCGAGTCATTAGCGATGTTGGTGCGATGCGTTTTGCGAAGCGTCTTCGTGCGGTGCACCTTTCAGGCTCGGGCACGACCACTTTTGGCGCAACAGTTCGTGCTGATAACGAATCAGGCATGCGCGAACTGGTTGATCACCTCGCTACCGTTCACAAAGTCAAAGACTTCGGATTCGTTCGTGGTATTGAGTTGAGCCAAGACGCCGAAGCTCGGTACGAAGCCTTCTGTGCTGCGGTGGCAGCTCATCACGGAACTATTCGACCTGAGAACGTATTGGCGGGAGACTTCTCAATGTTGCGCACGGAAGATGAATTCGAACAACGGTTGAGTCTTAACTCCCCGCTACCGCAAGCGATGGTTTGCGCGAACGACCAAATGGCTTTTGGTGTGATGCACAAAATGGAAGAGCACAACCTCCGTGTACCCGAAGATCTGATTGTCACTGGTTTCGACGACGTTGCGATGTCTCGCACCGTGGGGCGCGGCCTAACAACAATTCGTCAGTCGGTATTCGAACTTGGCGCGGCGGCCGTGGACACCTTGGTCGGACTGCTCGATAACAAGATTGAGAAAGGCTCAATGATTACCTTGCCAACCAACCTGGTTGTCCGAGGAACGTGTGGATGTTCTAGTGAGGTCTCGGCCTAATGAAACTCCTCCTCCGCCGACTCGGCTTGTATTTGATCACTGCTTGGGTGGCCATCACGGCCAACTTCTTGCTTCCGCGCCTCATGCCGGGAAACCCCATTGAGCAGTTGATTGCCAAGTTGCAGGGTCGCGTCACGCCTCAGATGATTCGGGCCATCAAACTCCAATTCGGCCAAGGGCTGAACCAGCCCCTCATCGTTCAGTACGGCCACTACATGAGTGGCCTCTTTCACGGTCAACTTGGTGAGTCGATCACCTTGAGCCAGCCCGTGAGTCAAGTTCTCGGAGGCGAGATCTGGTGGACAATTGGTCTGATTGGTACCGCGGCGGTACTGAGCTTTCTTATAGGTACCACTCTTGGTGTGATCTTTGGTTGGCGTCGCGGTTCACGCCTCGATGCGGTAATTCCTGGCGCGACTTTCTTGCAGAGTTTGCCTTACTACTTTTTGGGCACATTGCTAATTATGTTTTTCGCGGCCAAGATGCACTGGTTTCCAATCGAAGGCGCGTACGACACGGGTGCACAGACCCCTGGATGGAACTGGGGTTATATCTTGAGCGTTCTTCGCTACAGCCAACTCCCAATCATCTCAATTGTGTTGAGTTCATTGGCGGGTTGGATGCTCGGCATGCGCAACATGATGGTCACCACAATCAGCGAAGACTTTGTACTTATGGCCGTGGCGAAGGGTCTACCTCGTCGCAAGGTGATGTGGCACGCAGCTCGTAACGCAGTTCTTCCTTCGGTCGCAAACTTGGCGTTGACGATTGGATTCTTGGTCTCGGGGTCGCTTCTCGTTGAGCAAGTCTTCAACTACCCCGGAGTGGGAAACCTTTTGGTCAACGCAGTGGGCAATGAGGACTACCCACTCCTTCAAGGAATCTTCTTGCTCGTGACCTTCACCGTGCTCGGCGCGAACTTCTTGGCTGACGCACTGTATTACTTGCTCGATCCCCGCACTCGAGTCTCGGGACAGTCACAATGAAGCATCTCCAACTTCCTAAATCACTGAAGGTCCGCATTGGCCTGGCGGGGCTGGGCATGTTCATCCTGCTCACCATCATTGGACCTTGGATTGCGCCCTACGACCCCAACTACACCGGTTTCGCTCAGAATGCTTCACCTTCGTGGAACCACCTGCTCGGTACCACCATTCAGGGCCAAGACGTTCTTTCCCAGCTGCTGATTGGTTGTCGCTCCACGATGGTGGTTTCTTTCATCGCGGGTTTTCTGGCGACGATTATCTCCATTGTGATCGGCGTTGCTTCGGGCTACGTCGGAGGTAAGGCTGACGAAGGATTATCGGTTCTTTCGAATGTGTTCCTAGCAATTCCGGGACTCCCTCTGCTAATTGTTCTGAACAGTTACCTGCCCGCCGGACAGCAGACCAATCCACTCGTTATTGGTTCGGTCATCGCCCTCACCGGTTGGGCGTGGGGAGCTCGCGTTCTGAGGGCCCAAACCCTTTCCTTGCGTGACCGTGATTTTGTCGAAGCTGCGCGCATCATTGGAGAAAAGCGAGTGCGCATCATGTTTGGTGAAATCGGTCCAAACCTGCTGCCCATTTTGACCTCTTCGCTCTTGTTCACGATTCTCTACGCCGTCGGCGTGTACACAACCTTGGCCTTCTTGGGGCTAACCAACGTCTCAACCTGGAACTGGGGAACGATGTTGTACTGGGCTCAGTCCAACAACGCTGGTTTGGCCGGTGAGTGGTGGTGGGTAGGACCTCCCGGAATCATGATTGCCCTCATTGGCACCAGCCTCGCACTCATCAACTTTGGAATCGACGAGTTCATCAACCCACGTCTGCGCGCGGGTGGTGTTTCGGCGAAGCTTCGTCGGGCCAGTGGCGCGCCACGCCGCCCACGCTTAGGCCTAACACCAGTTCTTCACAAGAGCACCGAAGCGGGATCACGCTAATGACCGATAAGACAATTCTCGAAGTTCAAAATTTTGACGTTGACTACGGCTATGGCGATGCAGCGGTTCGAGCAGTCAGTGACGTGAGTTTCACTCTCGGTGCCTCCAAGGTGCTGGGTGTGGCGGGCGAAAGTGGATCAGGCAAGTCAACCCTGGTCTACGGCCTGACCCGCCTTTTGCGCGAGCCGGGAGTTATCGTCGGTGGCGAGGTGAAATTTCACCTCGACGGAGAAGGAGAATTCGACATTCTTTCCGCCTCGGAAGAAGAAATTCGCAAAATACGTTGGTCCCACATATCCATTGTGTTGCAGAGCGCGTTGAGCGCCCTAAACCCACTTCGTCGAATTGGTCGAGAGTTTGATGAAGTTCTTCGAGTTCACGACGCAAACCTCTCGAAGGAACAGCGCCGTGAACGCTCCGAGGAGCTCTTGGCCCTCGTGGGACTCAGGCCCGACCGACTTCGTCGCTTCCCGCACGAACTGTCGGGTGGGCAACGCCAACGCATCATGATTGCGATGGCGCTAGCACTTCGCCCGGAGCTCGTCATCATGGATGAACCGACGACTGCTCTTGACGTGGTGACACAACGAGAGATTGTTTCAGAACTCGCCGAGCTGCGTCGACAGCTGGGGTTTGCGATGATCTTTATCACCCACGACTTGTCGTTGCTGGTAGAACTCGCCGATGACATAATGGTGATGTACGCCGGTCAAATTGTTGAACGTGCACCGGCCAAGGAATTGCACGACGCTCCTCGTCACCCCTACACCTTGGGTCTGATGAACTCATTCCCGCCATTACACGGCGAGCGCACTGAACTCGAAGGGATCCCTGGTTCGCCACCGGACCTAAAGGCCCTACCAACCGGATGTCCCTTCAGCCCTCGCTGCGCATTCGCGATGGACAAGTGCCGCCAAGAGCGCCCACCACTCGTTCTCGAAGCCGGTACTGAGCACAGTGTGGCCTGCTGGCTGCACGGCTCCTCGTATCAAGGCGCCGTGCCAGTTGAATTGTCAAAGCGTCTAGCCAAAAACTCCGAAGGTGCTCAATGAGCCAGGTAGAAACCGGAAAGACCTTGCTCGAAGCTAAGGCTCTGTCGAGACACTTCATCGTTAAGGGTGATGGTGGATTCTTTTCCAAGCGCAAGTCCATCGCGGCCGTTGAGGGTGCCGACGTTGCTTTACGCGCCGGAAAGATTTTGGCGGTAGTTGGAGAGAGCGGCTCAGGTAAATCAGTTCTCGCTCGCTTGCTCTCTCGCATCGTTTCGCCAACCAGTGGAGAGTTAGTTCTGAACGGCGAGACCGTT
>Ga0214188_100083_pt1 | contig 25577 bp, 16 predicted proteins | sample TroBogEpilimnion_5_FD_153026 | JGI IMG/M metagenome (GOLD analysis project Ga0214188, IMG submission 153026) | Freshwater microbial communities from Trout Bog Lake, WI - 01JUL2008 epilimnion | ecosystem: Environmental > Aquatic > Freshwater > Lake > Epilimnion/Euphotic zone | place: Trout Bog...
GGCCTGCGGTTCCTGCGCTGGTTCGCAGCGGAAAAATTTCCGGCCACCGGAATGCTCGGCAGCAATGCGCTGGCGCTCACCCTCGGCAGCATCGCTGCGCTATTGGCTACGCTGGTGCAGGCAGTGTTTGAATTTCACGGCCATATCCCCATCACGGCGGTGGTCGGGGCCATTCTCCTTGGGTTGCTCGCCAATCCGGGCATCGAAAGCGAGGTGTTCAAACCGCGCCGCATCTGGGGTCTGCGGTTTCTCATGAAACTCGCCCTGCTGGCAGCGTCCGCCGCACTCATCGGCGCAGCCGTGGTCTTTGGCACGGCGGATGGATATGCCGCGTATGCGCGGGTCCAAAACAGCCGTGGCGAAACTGGGAAGGCGCTGGGCCATTTCGCCCACGCAACGACCTTGGACCCGCGCAACGCCGTGCTGGCCTACCAGCATGGGCTGGCCTTGATGGATTCGATCCATTCAGGCATGACCAAGGATGCCTACCTCCGCACCGTGGACGTCTCGTTGAAAGAGCTGACCCGAGCGACGGCGCTGAACCCCTACAATTACCTTTATCAGCTCGCCCTCGCAGATGCCCAGGATGCCGCTGGTAAAAACGACGCGGCCTTTCAGTCCATCCAGCGCGCACTGGCCCTCGCCCCGCTCTATGAGGAGCCACGCCTAGCCTTGGGCATGCACTATCATCGACTGAAGCTGTATCAGCAGGCAGAATTTGCCTACATCTGGGCCGGACAAGCCAAGGCGGTGAATGCAGCAGGCACCACCAACTGGCTGGACAACTATCGCGAACTCCTGCGCCAGACCGCCCTGGAGGCCGGGCAGGCGCGGGCCGCCCTGATCCAGCAGCAAGGACGATGAGATGTGCATTTATTTGCCCTCGCGCCGAATTCCGCTACTGTCTCGCCCCTCATGGCACTCGCAAAAATCACCCAAGTTTCCGGCACCGGCGTTTACGTTCCTGGCTCGGACATCGACACCGACCGCATCATCCCGGCACGCTTCATGAAATGCGTGACGTTTGACGGACTCGGCGAATTCGCTTTCTACGACGTACGCTTCGACAAAGACGGCAAGCCCACCGGCCACCCGCTTGACGATCCCCGCTTCAAAGGTGCCAACATCCTGCTCTCCGGCACCAACTTCGGCTGCGGCAGCTCCCGTGAGCACGCCCCCCAGGCGCTGTATCGCTTCGGCATCCGTGCCGTGATCGCCGAGAGTTTCGCGGAAATCTTTTTCGGCAACTGCACCACACTGGGTATCCCCTGTGTGTGCGCGAGCGCTGCGGACATCCGCGTGCTGGCCAACGAGATCGAGCGCAACCCGCAGCTCGAAGTCACCATCGACGTCACTGCTGGCAAGGTGTTCTTTGAAGACCAGGAATTCGCCATTACCCTACCAGGGTCTGCGCACGAGGCGCTGACCACCGGCAAGTGGGACCCGATCGCCGAACTTCTGGAGAACAAGGACGCCGTGCATGCCCGCATCACTGCGCTGGGTTTTGCCTGAGCTTGTCCTCCTACCGCATCACGCATGGCCGCTTCTGAAACAGCCGCGACGGACAATTCATCGCTGATCGTCCGTATTTCCTCGGCTATTCGTCAGCCCGTTTCACCGGACACGATCCATGTGATCGGGCATCGCAATCCCGACACGGACGCCATCTGCTCGGCCATCGGCTATGCGGCCTTTTTGCGGGATGTTCGCGGGATGAAGGCGGAAGCCGCCTGCTGTGGCGAGCTCAGCGTGCGCACCAATTGGGTGCTGCAAACCGCCGGTGTTCCCGGCCCCAAGCTACTGCTGGATGTGCGGCCCATTGCCTCGACCATCTGCCGCCGCGATGTGTTCACCGCCAGTCCGCACCAGACCTTCCTCTCGGTGTATCGGATGATGATGGATCACAACTTTCGCAGCATTCCCATCGTCGATGACCAGGGCCGTCTGCTCGGCATGCCAGCCATTCAGGAACTCGGGCAGCTTTTTTTGCCGGCGCAGACCAATGAAAAAACCGACAAGGCCAATCGTGAAGTTCGCAGCAGCCTGTTGAACATCGTGAATGCGCTGGACGGCATCGTAGGCGGTGCCGCCCCTGATCTGGAAACGATTCAGGATTTCGTGCTCGTCGTCGCTGCGTCCAGTTTGGAGACCACCCGCAAACGTGCCCAGCAGTTTCCGGCGAACCGCCTTGTGATGGTGACGGGTGACCGCCCGGAGATTCACGAACTGGCGGTCGAGATCAATGCCCGCTGCCTCATCATCACCGGCAAGTTCAAGGCGACCACCAGCATTCTGAAAAGGGCGGCGGAACAGGGCGTCGCCATCATCTATTCTCCCTACGACACCGCCAGCACTTCGCAGCTTCTGCGTTTCTCCCGCCCGATTGGTGAGGCGCTGACGCATGAGTTCCTTTCATTCGGTTCACGCACACCGCTGCGCGAAATCGTGCCAGCAGCGCAGCATTCCAGCCAGCCGCTGTTTCCCGTGGTCGATGAAGAAACGCAAAAACTCCTGGGCGTCTTTTCCAAGTCAGATCTCATCGATCTGCCTCGCATGAAACTCGTGCTGGTGGATCACAATGAATTTGCCCAGGCCGTGGCCGGTGCCGATGAAGCGGAAATCATCGAGGTCATCGATCATCATCGTCTCAGCGGCAATCTGAGAACCAAGGAGCCGATTCGTTTCATCAACGAACCCGTGGGCAGCACCTCGACCATCGTGGGCATCATGTACCGCATGCGAGATGCCGCGCCGGACAAATCCACGGCAATCTGCCTCTGCGCCGGCATCATTTCCGACACGCTGCACCTGACCAGCCCCACCACGACGAGCACGGACAAGGAAATCCTTGAATGGCTCAGCGGCATCGGCGGCATCGACAGCGCGCAGTTCGTCAAAGACTTCTTCGCCGCCGGCTCCATGCTGCGCGAGAACACACCGGACCGTGCTCTGGAAAGCGACCGCAAAGTCTTCGAGGAAAACGGCTGGCACATCAGCATCTCGCAGATCGAGGAGCTCGGTCTCGACGAGTTCTGGAAGCGGGAAGCGGATCTGCAGGGCGCGCTGCAATCATTGCTGACCAAGCACAGTCTCCATTTCGCCTGCCTCATGGTCACCGACATCACCCGCCATCACAGCGTCCTGCTGGTGGCTGGAGATCAGCGCGTCATCGACGCCATTGATTACCCACAGGCCAAAGAGCACGTCTATGACATGGCCGGGGTCGTGAGCCGGAAGAAGCAGCTTTTTCCGTACATGAGCCATGTCGTCACCAAACTGGCGGCGCCGTGAGGCAAGGCAGGCGTGGTCGGAATATGGACCCCTCACCCGGCCTCTCCCCGAAGAGTATTTTGGACCAGCGCCGTTTGGGGCGGGGAGAGGGGATTTGCGCTAGACCACATTAGAGTGTGTCCGAGAAACAACGCATTCCTCCTCTCCCCGTCGAGGGTAAGTTTTGCGGCAGATTGGCTTCGGGGAGAGGTCGGGTGAGGGGTCGACCAAAAGCCTCCTTGACGCTCTACGGCACCTTTTGACGTATTCCCAACATGCTCACGCGCCTTGAAAAAATTCGTCATGAAATCACCGGCGAGCGCCTCGCCCTCATCGAATTCGCCCGCAAGCTCCGTCAAGATGCCACTGATCCCGAAGCTCTTCTATGGGCCTGCCTGCGAAACCGCCGCATGAACAAACGCAAGTTCCGTCGCCAGCACCCGGTGGCTCCCTACGTCCTCGATTTCTACTGCGCAGAGTTAAAGCTGTCGATTGAGTTGGATGGCGGACAGCACAACACCGCAGAAGGAAAGCGGCACGACAAGACCAGAGAAACTTTTTTGCGATCCCAAGGCATCGAGACCCTGCGATTCACAAATGACGAAATGATGCGGCATACCGACTGTGTCATGAACGTGATTTGGAATCGAACCGTCATCCCTCTTTAAAACTACCCGTCTTCAAAAACCGATGCACCGCACGGAACACAGCGGGCTGAAGAATGATGGTGGCATGATTCGCGGGCAACAGCGTGAAATCCGCCTCGCCCTCTCCATGCGAACTGGCAATGGTGACGACCCCATCAGATTCCGCGCCCAGCAAATGCCGAAAAACCGGCAGCGTGTCTTTGTTTCCCATGATGATGCCCGTCCCGGGTGGCAGTGGTCCCAGCGTGTTCGGCGTGCTGTCGGCATCGGTGCCGAGCTCAGCTGACACGGGGCCAAGGAACCAGCGTACCCAGCCCCACTGGCGCAGTTCATCAATGATCTGGCTGCCCTGATTCGGCGGTGCCAGCAGCACCGCGCGCCCCAGCGGAAACGCCGGATCACGCTGCGCCGCCCAGGCACGAAACACGATGCCCCCGAGTGAATGCGTGACGAAATGTACCTGCGAACCCGCCTTAATCTCCAGCTGTTCCAGTGCCGGATTCAGATGCTGCTGAACCGCATCGGCAATCGAAACACGATGCGACGGATAACCGATGCTCGTCACCCGATAGCCGCAGAATTTCAACCACAGCCCCACCAGCCACATGCTGCGCCGTGAACGCCCGAGTCCGTGGATCAGGACGACGGTGGGGGTGGGTGGATTGGATTTCATTTACGAACAACGGTCATTTCGAGGGCCAGATGATGCATGGTGGCATCAATATGATCGAAATGCATCCATTTCGGAAATGCTCCGGTCAATCTGCAAACGGATCATACACAAAGAGATAAATCAATCCGCCAATCCCGGCCAGCGCAACGACAATGCCGAACCAAAAATCGGACGAATGGTTGACCGAACCTCCGACGATCATGGCAACATTGGGATTGGTCTGCAAATAACGAACTTCAATATTCGGATTCACGATCATCCCCATCATTCCTTGGCCGCTCGTTCTTGATTCAAAGAAACTCGACGTGACTTCAAACTCTGCTTTTCGTGGTTCACCGGACTGGGTGGCAAAAGTTGCGACAACCGTGTGCTCGGTTGATCGACGACGTCCAGATTTTTTGGCGCTTTCAATAGTGCCAGGGACCGTCACGCCCTTTTTCTCCAGCAGGGCAACCTGCTTTCCCGTGTCAGATCCAGACGAAGCAAGATAGACACCCCATAAAACGATAAAGACGGCAGCGATTTTGTACTGAATGGACTTGGGAATCATGCGTGGAAAAAGCTTTTTCGTTAAAGCCTCTTGTTACAGCAGTATTATGCCTGGAAGACAATCTTTTTCCTCTAACCTGAACAGCAATGCCACGACGAGTACCCCAGTGAATGGCTCAAGCGAGACAGCATTCACCTTGGCGTAAACCGACGAGGAAGGAAGCAATGAGTCAGTGCTTAACTGCTTGCCCTTGGTCCTCGGGTATTCAATGCACTCAAGCATAGCCTGAGTGTGTTTGCTAGCTGGCCCAGTTGCGGCGCAACTGGGCTGCATTGACATCGCACTTTAGTGGTTAAACAAGAACGCCGGTGAGTTGATCAAGGCCCAGGCCAGATCTTGCGCGGCGGTGAGGCGCTTGTTGCCAAGCTGCTTCTGGCTGAGGTCGGCGTCGCGGCGGAGCTGGACCAGTTTGGGATCAAGGGAGATGGGCTTCTGTGTGTCGGTATGCTTGGTCTCAAGTGCCACGAGCTGCGCATCCACAGGCAGCGGTCTGCGCGCGTTGGCGAAAACCTTCTTCTGCGTCTGGTAGTCTTTGAACTGGTTGAGGAAGTGCTGGGTCAGCAGCGCATTTTGCTCAGGTGTACGCTTGGGCGCCTTCAGCGCGGCGGCCACAGCGGCAGGAGTACCGAAGCGCACGGTGGGATTCGTGGTGACCCACAGACGGAAACGGCCCGGATTGTATTTGCCGTTCTGGAAGTTGGAGGTCATCACGATGGTGAACTGTGAGCCGCCGTCATAGGCAATGGGTTTGGCGAATTCAAAGGTGGCCTCATGGCGGAAGCCGCCCTGTGGGCTGACGGCCCAGCCGCGGTCACGATTGCCTTTCTTGAGTGCTTCGGTGACGACAAACTTGTCCTGCTCAAAATCGGCCTTCGGGTTTTTCAGCAGTTGCTCTTCACCGCTGCCTTTGCTGCGCTTGGCGTCGATGGGGTCCGTGCGGACGGTGATTTCGCCGAGCACGAAATTGCCATCGGGTGCGAGGCCAGGGCCGTTGCTGGGCAGGCGGTCGTCAGGCAGCATCTCCAGCTTGATGGCGGTGATGTTGGTGAGCGTCGTTTTGCCGATGAGCATGTAGTTGCCGGCGGTCTCACGGCCTGCAGGAAGTGCGGTGGCAAACAAGCTGCCGTCGGGCTGGACTTCGAGTTTTTCGACGCCCAGCGCACGCTGCACCTTGATGTTGTCAAACGGCTGCCATTCCGTGGTCAGATCGAGGTAGTTTTCCCACGCGGGCTGATTGGCCGCAGCGGTGTCTTGAACAGCCTTAACCTTGGCCTCGGCAGCAGCGATGGCGGCTTTGCGTGCTGCCTCCTTTTTGGCGACCTCCGGAGCGATCTTGGCTTTGTAAGCTTCGAGCTCCTTCTTCGCTGCATCGATGGCGGCAAGGCGATCCTGCTCGGCTTTGGCGATGATCGGCTGCTGCTCGGTTTCCTTCACCTGCAGCGCGGCAGCGAGCTGCTTGTTCTCTGGGTCGAGTTCCTGCATGGAGGCCAGGGCTGCGTTGATTTCCTTTTCATTCGCATGGCTGTTGAGGATGCGGAGGAAGATGGCATCCACGAGTTGGCGGTCGTCTTTGATCTCATTGGTGAGCTTGGCAATCGCGTTGCCGGGATCGCTGATCGCATCGCCCACGGTCGGACCGCTCATAAGGGCCATGACGGGACCGAGGTTCACCTCATTGCTGCGTTCGCACTCACACACGGATTCACGGGCGGGTTTGCCGAAGTTGGCCAGGAAGCCGTCCTGCAGCTTGATCTGTCCGTCTGCCAGAGCGGCCGCACGGATGCCTTTGGGCACTCCAGGGATGTTCGGCATGCTGCCGGTCACGGCAAAGACAGAGTCAAATAGCACTTCGGCAGGCAGGCGGCGCGCTTTTGCATGGCTGTAGTTGATCTTGTCGTCCTCGTTCCACTTGTTGGTCGCGAGGCTCAGACTGTAGGTGCGGCTGTTGGCGATGATCTTCATCAGGTGGCGCACGTTGAAGCCGCTCTGGATGAATTCGTTCGTCAAGTATTGCAGCAGTTCAGGATTGCTTGGCGGATTGCCGGCGCGGATGTCGTCCAAAGGTTCAATCACGCCTGTGCCGGTGAGGTAGCCCCAGATACGGTTGGCATAGCTCATGGCGAAGTAATCGTTCTGCGGGCTGGTCATCCAGGTGGCGAACTGCTCACGGCGTGTGTTGGCCGTTTTGCTGACGAGTTCAGTTTCAAACGGCACATGGGGCGCGACGGGCTTGTTGGTGCGCAGATGCATCACGTCGCCGTCTTTTTTGTCGGAGACGATCTCGAACAGCGGCTTAGCTCCTTCGACAGCGCTGCCACCGATGGTCTGGCCTTTGGCGGCAGGATCGCCCTTGAGGTCCACCTGGGCGAAGAAGGACGCGGTTTCATAATACTGATCCATCGTCCAGCGCTCAAAGGGGTGATCGTGGCACTTGTTGCAGTTGAAACGGGTCGCGAGGAACAGGTGCGTGGTGTTTTCGCTGATCTCTTCGGCGGTGCGTACCGTCTTGAAGTAAGCGGCGGGCGGATTGTCCTTGTTTGAACCCGTGGCGGTGATGATGCGATACGCAAAGCGGTCATACGGCGTGTTGTCGGCAACCTGCTGCTTGATCCAGGTGCGTAGACCGCCGGCACCTTCAGCACCGAGGAATTTGGCGTTCACCTGCAGCATGTCGGCCCACTTGTTGGCCCAATGCTCGACGAAGTCGGGATTGCCGATGAGCTTGTCGATCACTTCACTGCGCTTGGTGCGGGCGTCTCGCTGGTCTGCCAGGAAGGCGACGACTTGCTCGGGCTTCGGCGGCAGGCCGGTGAGGTCGAGATGAATGCGGCGGAAGAAGTCCTCATCACTGCACAGGCCGCTCGGCTCGATCTTCATGCGCTGCCATTTCTGCGCCACGAGTTCGTCGATCTTGTTCCACTTCTCCGGCTCTTTCCAGGCGAAGCCCGTGCGGTCGCCCATCACCGTTATGGTGGTGGCGGCGTAAGCACCTTCAAAGCGCGCAAGGATCGGTGCCTCACCACGACGCAGGCTGGTCATGAGGCCCTTCTTGTCGGCTTCGATGACATCGCCATTGCCGCTGTCGAGGAAGGCTTCGGCGGTCACGTCTTTGACATAACCGTCGGCATAACGGGCGATGACGCGGAGTTGCTGGCGGCCACCCACGCGTTCAATGACGGGATTCTTCGGCGAGAGCTCGATGCTCGTCACGCGCGGTGTCTTCATGTCCAGCTTGGCACCCTGACCGATCCAGGCTTTGAGCGACTCATAGTATAGCTCTCCCGGCACGGTGAGCTGGCCGCCCTCATGCGGCACACTGCCGCTTGCCTTCAGCAGCATCAGCGAATGCTCTGGCGAGGCAACGTTCGCACGGCGGCTGGAGAGGTCATCAGCAAACGCGAGCACGTCATAAACGGGATCATAACCACGCAGCGAGAGCTTGAAGCCCGCCTTGCCTTCCTTCGCGCCGTGGCAGGTGCCTTGATTGCAGCCAAGCTTCGACATGATGGGCATCACATCACGCACATAGTCGGGGTGGAGGGCCACATTCATGCCGCTCACATTCACCGGGACGTTCGCGGTCTTGCCGAGGAAGGAGATATTGACGTTGGTGGCACCATCCTTGTCTGGACGCACCATGCCACGGGTGTTCACGTCCACGACATCGGTGTTTTCAGAGGTGATCTTGGCCATGCGGGTCACGTCGGCACGTGTGCCGTCGCTCATGCGGGCAGTGACAAGAAGCTGCGCGTATTCGGTGGGCTTGCCCATTTTGATCGTGGTAGGTTCCACGTCGATGGAGGCGACCGTTGGACCGGTATGCAGCGTCTCGACCTTGTTGTTCTTTTCGACCACCACACGCACGCTGTCGTCTACGATCACGTCCGTGGCGGCGAGGATTTTTTCCTTCTCCAGCGGCACGGAGACAAACTCCTTGGCAATGACACCCGTGGCTGAGTCAATCAGGCGGATCTGGCCGTCCTGACCCGCAACCGCGACAGTTTTGCCATCCGGGCTGAAGGTCACGCTGAAAATGCCACAGGGGATCGCTGTGCTGCTGAGTTGCTTCACATCTTTGGTGACCCAGGCATCCAGCTCCGGACCTTTGCCGCTCACCGTTTCGACGATCTTCTTCACCGCCTCAGGCATGGTGCTGTCGTAATCGCTGGCGTAGATGTTCACCGCGCCGGTTCCTTCAAACGAGGTGCCGGCGGCGATGCGCTTGCCATCCGGCGCGAAATCGACACCAAAAATTCTTCCCTGCATCGCGGGGAATTTGCGAATGAGGTTCGCGTTGTCACCAATGACGCGCTTCGTGATGCGCTCCATGCGGTAGATCGCGGGCACACCATCCGTGCCGCCGATTAGCACTTCATTGCGCAGCGGATGCCGCGCCAGCACCTGCACACCGCCTTTGAGTGCGCCAGGGGTGATGGAGGTGACGTTATCGACAAAGCGCTGCGTGGCGACTTCGGTCAGCTTCACGCTCATGTCACGACCGCATGAGACGACGTGCTTGCCATCCACACCCCAGACGGTGTCGAGCACCCAGTCGCTGTGCCCGCCCATGAAGAGCGTTTCCTTGCCGGTGGCGACCTCGATGGCACGCACCGCATTGTCTCCACAGCCAAAGGCGAGATATTTCCCATCGGGCGACCAGCTGGCGCCATACAGCGTGTCAAAGGTCAGTGACTTGGAGAGTTCCAGCTTCTTGGCCGCCACGTCCCAGATCTGGATTTCACCCATGCGCGCAGGGCTGCCGCCGGTGAGCGCGATTTTTTTGCCATCCGGCGACCAAGCGAGCTTCTGAATGCGCTCCGCCAGACCGACGAGACGTGAAACAATGCCGCTGCCGTCCGCCTTGTGGATCAGGACTTCATGATAGCCCGCCACGGCGATCATGCTGCCGTCCGGCGAGTAATCGATCGAGGTGATGGCCGGAGCCTTCACATACACCGGCGGGTGCGCCATGTCGTATTGTGCCTTGGCAGATGCCGGCGTGTCATCCTTCGCGCCTTCAGTGATCCAGCGCTCGATCAGGGCGATCTGCGTTTCATGCAGCGGCTCGGCCTTCTGCGGCATCTCCACCTTGCCCTTTTCGTCGGGTTTGATCAGCTTCAGCAGATTCGACTCCGCCGGTTTGCCAGCGACCACCGCATGGCCTTCTTCGCCACCTTTGAGCAGCGCCACGAACTCCGTCATGATGTAGTCACCCTTCTTTTTCGCGGGCTGGTGGCAGCCATTGCACTGCGCCTGGAAAATCGGGCGGATGTGCTTGTAAAAGGAGACCGGCTTGTTCGGGTCAATGCCTTCCTCCTTCTTCGGCGGTGCAGCATGCACGGCGGCGGCGAGGAAGAGTGCAGGAATGAGTAGACGTGTCTTCATGGGTTGGCGGGCGTTTTTTGACAAAATTGGAGCAGTTCAGCACAACGCCGGTCCAATGTGTCGTCTTACGCACGGTCCACCTTAGGGCGGAATCGTCCATGCGCAGAGCGGAGAATGACGGGCAGTTGCCTCGCCGTAAAGTCTCCCCCATGATGCGGTGCCCGATGATCCCCGAATCTCTCAGTACCCGACTCAGCCGCAGCGTGTCGGCGGATTTCTTCCGCCCGCTCGCCCGGCCCTCCGCGCCCGTCTATGTGGACTGCGCGGACCGGCTGATTGAGGAAGCCGGTGAAGCCGGACGCCTCTCGCAGCGCGAAACCAACGAGATCATCCGTGAAGTCATCGCCCGGCATCCGCTCTCCCTGCTGGCCGAGGACGAAGGTTCGGCGCTGCGCGATGCGCGTCAGCGCGCAGGCCAGTTTTTCAATCGTCTCATCGCAGCGGGCTGGCTCGAAGACCAGACTCTCGGCCTGCATGAGCGCTGGGCGGTCATCACCCCCGGCCTGCGCCCCCTGCTGCGCATGCTGCGTGACCTCGCCGAGGATCGCGTGGCGGAGTTGAAGACCTTCGCCGACACCCTGCGCGGCCTCTGCCAGACCCTGGAGGAGCGTGGCGTGCTCGACCCCGTGCTCAAGCAGCCGGATCAGCTCCGCTCCACTGTCACCGACCTCTCGCAGCGTCTCGAACGCGCCATCGAGCAGCTCCATGCCGTCGAAAAAATCGTCACCAGCTTCGAGCAGCGCCAGCGCCAAAGCGCCACCGCCGCCGATACGCTAAGCCTCCTCTACGAGGAGTTCGGCCAGGGCCAGCACATGGTCTGCTACGATGCCCTCCGCCGTGGCGGTTTGCTCATGCGCATCGAACAAGCCCGCAGCACCATCGCCGAGCGCCATGACGATCCCCTCATGCGCGAACGCCTCTCCGAAGGCCTGCGCGAGCACTACGGCTACGACTCCACCGAGTCCTACGATCTCGCCGTCTCACTCCTCACCCGGCTCGACCGCGATCTCGGCGGCCTGAAGCGCCGCGCCGAGGCCATCGACCTGCGCATGGCCGCCTTCAATCGGCTCAGTCAGCAGCGCTACCGCTACCAGACTGAGCTGCGCGGCCGCCGTCCCGAGATCATCAAAGCCTACTGCGATGCCATCAACACCGCCCACGCCGGCGGTCGCTTCTCCGAACTCGGTGCCAAGCCCGCCGACTTCGCCCCCCGCTGTGTCGAGACGCGCTTCTTTTTCGGCACCGAGTCCCTCTACAAACCCCGCCGCACCAAAGCCCCCGTCGATCTCACCTTCGGCCAAAGCGGTGCCGTCAAACAAAGCGAAGACGACGTCCTCGCCGCTTGGAAGGAGCGCCAGCGCCTCGCCCTCACCCCGCAGCGCGCCGCACGCCTCGTCGCCAAGCTCATTCCTGGCAAAAAAGGCAGCACCAGCACCGAAGACATCCACCTCGAAACCACCGACGATCTCCTCGATCTCCTCGCCGTCGTGGCCTACGAACACGCCCCCGCCCTCGCCGGCAAACGCATCCGCTGGACCGTGGATGGCCTCCGCCGCCGTAATGGCCTGGAACCGCATATCATCGAGCACGACACCCACGCCGGGCATCGCATCGAGCGGTTTGGCATCACAAGAGAGGGTTGAGTAAGGCTCCAAGCCCCTCCATCATCCGCGCCCCATGTCCGCCTCCACCTCCGATCCTCTCTGGCCGCGCTCCTTTTGGAGTGATGTGCCGGATGCTGACCGCGCCGCGCTGCGCGAGGTGCTGGCGGAGCTGCTCGGCCGTGGCGTTCTTCTTGGCGATGAAGGCAGCGGGCGCGAACTCTACATGCTCGCACGCGACCACTACCGCACGCATGTGGAGGATTACCTCGCACCTCTCGCGCTGGAGTTGATCGTTGATGACGAAAACTCGCTGCTGCAGGCCAGACCCCGTACGGAGTCCTGCTTGCTCCTCGGTCGTTTTGACAAGGACGAGACCCTGGTGCTGCTCGCACTGTGGCGGCTCTACGACGATGAAATCAGCACTGGCAGCCAGGAGGCCGTCATCGTCACCGTGGATCAGCTCTGGGCCGCGCTGAAGGTGTACTTCGACAAAGTCGCCACGCCGGAGAAATCCCAGATCGAGTCCTGCCTCGTGCGCCTGCGCCGGCATCGCCTCGTGCGCACGCTCAAGCCCGAGGGCATGACGCAGGCGGGAGAAATGCAGATCGAGATCCTGCCCAGCCTCTCGCGCGTGATCCCCTTTGATGACATCGCCGCATGGCAGTCGCGTGTGGAGACATTTCAGCCGCCCAAAGACGGCAGCGCCGTTGAGGAGGTGCCCGCATGAGCCAGTCTCGCATCACCCTGAGCCGCATCCTCGCGGTCAACTGGTACGGTTATCGTCAGATCATCGACGTCTCCGGCCTCTCTCTCATCACCGGCGCCAACGGCAGCGGCAAAAGCGCGCTGCTCGACCTCATCCAGTTCGTCATGCTGGGTGAGCAGCAGAGCAAATTCAACAAAGCCGCCGCCGGTGCAGGCAGCGGTCGCAGTCTGCGTGGCTACTGCCTCTGCGACACCAACACGACGGGGCGCGACGGCCACGAGCGCTACCTGCGCCCCAGCAGCGTCACGCTCGCCGCACTCGAGTTCACCTGGCCCGTGCAGCCCGGCGAAGAAGAGCCGCGCCGTGAGACCTGGGGTGCGCGTATCGAATACGAAAGCCCCACGGCCAAGCCCTCGACCATCTGGTTCTGCGCCGGTCGCCGCCTCGCCTGGCAGGACTTCCTCAACAGCGAAGCCGGACCTCAGGCGATGCAGTTCCTGCAGGAGGACGAATTCCGCACCCGAGTGAAACGCGAGCTCGACGGCGACGTGTGGGATCGTCAGAAAGCCTACCTCGATGAAATGGCCATGCGCGGCCACCTCGGCTTTGATGCCGAGCAGATGGGCAAGACGCTCCCTCGTGCGATGGCCTTTGAGCCGGAGAGCAATTTCGAAAAATTCGTGCGCGAGTTCCTCCTCGAACCCGGCATGCCGGATGTGAAGGCCGTGAAAGCCAGCGTCGATGCCCACCGCCGCGCGCAAGAGCGGCTGGAGAAGATGCACGATCAGCTCGAGCGTCTGAAACACATCTCCACGCATCATCAGGACTGGATCAACTCCAAGCGCGAATCCGCTCTCTACACCCACCTCAGCGATGCCTTGAAGCACGAGGAAGCACTGGAAAATCTCCAGCGCAGCCGCGCCGAACTGGACGAAAAGCAGGCCGATTACGAGGACAATCGCAAAACCCACGAGCAGACGCTCGAAGAGCGTGACCGCCTGCGCCGCTCGGTGGAGGCAGCCCGTGCCGCCCTCGGCGACAAAGCGGTGCGCATGGAGGAAAACGACCGTCGCCGCCGCGAAGTGTCCAAGGAGATCACACGCCTCGAAGCTGCTGCGACAAGCCTGCATGAGCAGATCCGCGCGCACCTCCGTCACTGGCAGGACTGGACGCTTCACGCCGCCCGTTTGGGCCTACAAGACACCGCCGATGCCTCTGCCGCCATCTCAGGCATGCAGAGCAAAGACGAAAGCAAAGCCCTCGCTGCCGCACGTGACTCCTCCCACGCCTTCATCAAGCTGCGCGATGAAGCCATGGAGCAGCTCCGCCCCGTAGAAGCTCGTCTCGCCGAGCACGAGATGCGCAAAGCCGCGCTGCACAAAGACCTCACGCAGCTTCGTGAAGGTCAGGCCTCGCCTTCGCCCCTGCTTAACGCTTTGCTGGCTCGCGGGCAAAAGGCTGTCGCGCTGGGACGTGTCGTGGAGGTAAAACCCACGGCAGAGAAATGGTGGCCGCTGCTGGAGAGCGTGCTCGGCATGAACCGCCGCGCCGTCATTCCCGAGGACTTCCGCGCCGCGTGGGATCAGGCGCAGCAGACACCCAGCCCAAACGAACTCCTCATTCATCCCGAGGAGGCCGCCAAATCCACCGCCAAGGTCGAGAAAGGCTCCCTGCGCGAAATGCTCGAGACCCAGCACCCCGTGGCAGGCAAGGTGCTCGATCACCTCCTCGGCGGCATCGTCGCCGTAAACAAAGCCTCACAGCTCGACAAACACGAACGCGCCCTGTCACTCGACGGCTGGCTCAAAGATCCGCCGCGTCGTGTGCGCCTTACGCCCGAAAAAGAACTTACCCTCGGCGAGGAAGGCCTTCGTCGTCTTCGCGATGTGCGTGAGAACGAACTCCGCGAAACCGACGCCGTCATTGAAGAAGTGCGCCGAGATCGCGATGACCTTCGTGCCTTTGTGAATCGCGGCATGGAATGGCGTCTCGACCGCTTCAGCGTGCCAGACGGCGCGGACGAAGTACCTCTGCTGCCCAAATTCCGCAAAGAACTCGGCGAACTTCAGGCCACCTGGGATCTGCTGGCCACGCCCGACAATGTAAAAGCGATGGAAAACCTCCGCGTGGAAAATGCCTCGCTCGAAGGCATCCACGAGCGCATTGGTAGTCTGAAAGCGGCTATTACCGCTTTCGAACTCGCCAAGGCCCGCCTCGAAGAATCCATCAGCGAAGACATCTTCCAGGAGGAGCAGACCCGCATTGCGCGCCAAGCTTCGCGCACACTCGTGCGTGGCACATCCGATGATGACATAGCAGCGCGCATCAATGCCGAACGGCAGAAATCGACCTCATGGCGCAAATCCATCGAAATGGCCGCCACCCTGGCCGTACAGCTCGAAACTCATGCGCAGGAAGCCCGCCGACTACGCGATGTGCAGCGTAGCGAACTCGTCGCAGCCCACGCAGATCTCAGCGACGCTCTCGATGCTGAAGCTGAGGACAACGAAGCCTACGACAAGCGCCGCGAAGATCTCGAAACCCACGAGCTTGAACGCTACAAGACCGCCGCCCTCGAAGCCAAGCGCGAGTGGGAGGACCGCCTGCAGCACCAGGTCCTCGATGTGCTGCGCGAAAAACTCAGCGAAGCCGACCGCACCAAGCGCGAACTGAACCGCGCCATGGATCACGAGATCGGTGGCTGGCGTTACCAGCTCACCAGCCGTGCTGACAAGGCGCACACCGCCATCTGGACACTCGTGGAAAAAGGTCTGCCCAGCGGCTCCGAGATGGAGCTCTTCAACGCTGCCGGCCGCGAGGACATCGAGCGCGCCAAGAATGAACTCATGGCCGCCATCGACGCTGCCGACAATCCCGAAGACAAGCGCCACCAGCGCGCATTAGATTACCGCTACTACCATCACTGGGACATCGAAGCCAAGCCCGCCGGTCGTGGCGATGCCGCCGCCATCAGCTTGAACAAGAGCGCTAAGAAACAAAGCGGTGGCGAAAACCAGGCCCCATTCTTCGTCGTCACCCTGGCCGCCTTCCGCCGCGTGTATGATCTCGGCCGCCGCGACGATCCGCAAAACCTCGGCCTCGTCGTCATGGATGAAGCCTTCAGCAAGCTCAGCGGCGACCGCATCGACGACTGTCTTGCCATGGCCCGAAACTTCGGCCTGCAACTCATCATGGCCTTCCCCGAAGACCGCCTGCCCACCATGTTCCAGCACGCGGACACCGTCGTGCAATGCCGCGTCGAACGCACCTACGACCCGGACACCGAGCAGATTCAAAACATCGAAAACTGGGTCGTGCGCGTCGAAGGTTCACGTCTTGCAGAACTCATGGAATGAAATGGCTGGTCCAATTGCACCAAGACTGGATGGCCGCCCGGAAGCGGCGCGTGACAGCATCAGTGCAGCCATTTCGTCGCGATTGGGAGCAGTTGCTTGAAGATGCGGGCATCAAGTCAGCAGAGGACCAGCAGACCGCTCTGCGGGAAGCTCAACAGCTTGCAAAATTCCAACTGATACCCCGCAAACGAAACCCGCGCTTCATCGACAAGATCGTCGTTCCACTGGAGTCAGAAGCATGGCTGCATGAGCAGTTTGGTACGCAACCCGGTGCGGCAGCGCAGCAGGAGGCACTTGAGGTGGTGCGCGCATGGTCAGCGAAAATACATCCGCTCATGCCAGAATCATGGAGCGAACTTTGCCACCGATTGGAGTCTGCCTTCGATATTCCAAGAGTGCTCGAACCTTTCCGTTGGCTGGAGTCGGCACGTGTGAATGAACTTCTGGCCTTGCTGTTTCAAGTCACCAGCAACGAATGGCCTCCAGGCACGCTGATCCGTGATGCGAGCCAACATCTCGGCTACCATTCCAAACATCTCGAAGAGCAGCAGAGCTTCCTCGAACGCGCCCTGGAAGCTCTCTTTGGCCGTGAGACACCGCTGGAAGCAGTCGGCATTCAGACCAGCAACAGCACCCTTCATTACTGCGGTCCGTTGGTCCTTCATTTTGAGGATCAGGTGAAACCACTCGATCTCCGCTACGAATCCACTCTGTCCGTGGCAGAACTGGAACAAACCACTCACATCACCACCACTGCCCAGCGGCTGCTAACCGTCGAAAATCGCAAAACGACCTTCCTCCAGCTCGCGCGCGCAGATGAGCACCGCAGCACCTTGATCGTCGCCACCTCCTTTCCCACGCAGGTGGTGAAACTCATGCTGCAAAAGCTGCCCCCTGATCTGCCGCATTACCATTTCGGCGACACTGACCCCAGCGGCTGGGACATCCTGCGCAGACTTCGGGAGATGGCTGGTACCTCCGTGCAGCCCATTCACATGGCTTGGAGGCCTTCCTCCTCATCGCCACCCCTAACCCAGCGCGACCACCAGATCATCGACCGTCTTCTAGCCAATCCACACATGGTCGACTGCCATGCGCCTTTGCAGGCCATGCGAGACTCCAGCACGAAAGGTGACTTTGAGCAGGAATCCCTCGGGCGGCCAGCTCTGGCGGAGTGGCCGTTCTATCAGTGTTCCGAGTCTGATTGACACGCGCGGCCATGCTACCTCATCGCATTCTCTGTCTCTGACACCTTGGGCGTGGCACGGCGGGCGTTTTTGGCGGGAGGGGGGGGGATGGAGAACACCTCTCGTTCCGGAACGGAAACGACGGGGAAGAGGCTGCTGCGCAGCAGCCAAAGCAGCCGCTGGATCAACGGATTCCGATGATGGATGCCCAAAAATAGTGGCACTCGGCGCGCTCCCAGCTCGGCCTTGATCTCGTAGCTGGTCTGACCGAGGTGGACCCGGCTGTAGCCGCGCCGTTCTGCTTCTTCGATGACTTGGTAAAACATGCAGAAGTAAACGTTGCTGTCCCGTTTGACCCTGTAGTCGAAACCGCTGTAAATCGGGTGGATGGTGCCCTGGTCGCGTTCGCACAAAACCAGTTCGCAGGCCACCAGGCAGTCGGTGCCTTCGACCTGTTGCGATCCTAAAACATAGAAGGCATCCCCGCTGGGCAGGCGCTCCACTTCCTCGAAAAAATCCTGGTTAAGGCGCTCGAAAACAGAGTCCGCTTGGTCAAGCACCTGCTGGTACAAGCGGTAGATAGCCGCCGCATGGCCGCTCGAATTCGTGGCCACGCGCCAGGTGATCCCGTTTTCGGCGCAGACCGCCTTGCGCTTTTTGAGCTTGTTGCGGTATCGCGTATTGATCGACGCGAAGTAGCCGCCACGTTCCTTGGCGGGCAGATGCAGGATAGTGATGGGGAGGCTTTCGACGAAGAAAAACCGTGGTCCGAGCCTAGCCCGCAAGATGTCGGTGGTGGTTTGCCCGGGCTCTTTGATGACGACGAGTCCTATGCCAAGGGCTTTGGCCTGGCGGCGAATTTCATCGAAAACCGAGGACAGTCTTTCCGCGCTCCAAATGCTTTCGTCGTCCAGGTTTTTAATGCCCAGCAGATCATCGCCATTGGAAATGGCACTGCCCACCACAAAAAGCCGAGCGGTGAGGAAGCCAGGGATCACCTTTCGGATTGGATTGACGATGTGCTGCAACCAAGGACTGGCGACCGCCACGAGCGACAGCTTGAAAGCAAAACACGGAACCACACAGGCCACGCCGTTGCCATCCCGTCCGATCAGGTAATGCGTCTCGACATCGTCGAGATGAGCATTTTCTACCACCTGATGGAGTGTGTGAGAGCGGAGTATGGCCTCACGACCAAAGCAATCATCCCACGCTTCGCCGATTTCAGCGACGCTGCGACGCCATTGGAAAGTTAAAACGGGGGAGTGAATTCGAAGGGAGCCTAACATTGGGATCTGCTGCACAAGTGCCGGTGCGGCCATTTTTACAAAGCCGATTCTGGCGGCCTCGATGCAGATTGGCAACCTCCGGCTGTCGGTAAATTGCTCTAGCAGATACGTGCCGCACGGACCTCGAAGCTCAAGAAAGTGGCCAGATCTTGCACCAGCCCACCGAACACCCATGCTTGATAAGGTCTTGAATGCCCTTTGGAGGCGACGACATCGAAGGTTGACCGGGGCAGAGTGTGAACGCAGTCTTCTACATGGCCTCTCCCACCGACCGCACGCACACGATTGCAGTTTTTTGCGACTTCGAAAACCTAGCCATCGGGGTGAAGGACGCGCAGTATGACAAGTTCGACATGAACAAGGTGCTGGACCGGCTGCTGCTGAAGGGCAGCATCGTGGTAAAGAAGGCCTACTGCGACTGGGATCACTACAAAGGCTTTAAAGCCGGGATTCATCAGGCCTCGTTTGAACTGATCGAAATCCCGCATGTGCGGCAGTCGGGCAAGAATTCGGCAGACATTCGCATGGTGGTGGACGCGCTCGACCTCTGCTACACGAAGCCGCATGTGGACACCTTTGCCATTGTCAGTGGCGACTCCGATTTCTCACCGCTAGTGAGCAAGTTGCGTGAGAACAACAAAACCGTCATCGGTGTGGGCGTGAAGCAGTCCACCAGCGGGTTGTTCATCGACAACTGCGACGAATTCATCTTCTACGACGACCTGGTGCGCGAAGAGGAAAAGACCAAGAAGCGCATTGCACGGGCGAAGCCAGCGCCTTCCACGGTCAAACCGACCACGACGCAGGAACGCAAGCCTGGCGGTGATCCTGAAAAGGCGATCCAGCTCGTCGTGGAAACGGTCGAGGCAATGCTCGGACGCAGCGGCAGCGATACCGTGTGGGCCGGGCCGGTGAAGCAGGCGATCCGCCGCCGCCAGCCGCAGTTCGATGAGCGCTTTTACGGTTTCAGCACTTTCAGCGCGCTGCTGGAGGCAGCCGCAGAGCGCGGCTTGATGAAGCTCGAAAAGAACGAGAACGGCTACCGCATCAAGGTCTCGGCTTCCGAAGAGTAGTACGATGGGCTCTCTTGCCCGTCGCTCTTCACTGAGCACTGCGCTCAAACACAGCCGACTTGTTCTCAAGCAATGCAAGTGCTTCTCCTGCCAGATAAAGCGATCCCGCAATCAGCACGCGATCATTGGGTTGGGTGGCTTGCAAGGCATCCGCAATCCGCGCATGCGTGGCCACAGGGCGGGACGCGAGTCCGAGACCATTCCAAATCTCACCCAAGGTTTCGGGTGGCAATGCACGCGGTGACTCAAACCCGGTGAAATGCCAGTGCGCGGCGATGGGCGCGAGTTCGCGCAGTACCGCAGCAGTGTCTTTGCCGGCGACGGCACCGAAGATGATGTCCGCCTGCTCGTTCGGAAATTGCTCCCGCCAGGTTTGTGCGAGTATGCGGGCAGCGTCGATATTATGCGCACCGTCGATGATGCAGCCGCCGACTTTTTGGAAACGAGCGGGCCATTGCACGTCACGCAAACCACGCGTGATCAGCTCCTCATCAAAGTTGAATCCAGATGTCCGAAGCGCGGCGACAGCCATGGCAGCATTCCAGCGCTGATGCGGACCCGCGAGGCCGGTTTCCTCAGGCCAAGGCGTTTCGATGATCGTGAGCGGTGCGCCGCGTTCAGCGGCGGTGCGTGCGATGACTTCCAGCACCTCGGGGGCCTGCCGCATCGTGATCACCGGCACTCCTGGCTTGATGATCCCCGCTTTTTCAGCGGCGATTTTGGCCAGCGTGTCGCCCAGCATGTCCATGTGATCCCAGCCGATGGGGGTAATGACGCAGACCGCAGGCGTGATGGCATTGGTGGCGTCCAACCTGCCACCAAGCCCGGTTTCGAGCACGACCCAGGGGTTGCCACGCTGCGCAAACCATTCAAGGGCCAGTGCGAGCGTGAGTTCAAAGAACGTGGGATGCGGTTCCCACCCGGCCACGCGCTCGCGCAAGCGGACAACGCCTGCCACGATTTCCTCCGGCGTGATCATGCGCTCGGCATCGCGAATGCGCTCACCAAAGTGAATCAAATGCGGTGAAGTGAACAATCCGGCATTGCTGCCAGCCGCCTGCAAAATCGAGTGCATGAAGGCGCAGGTGGAGCCCTTGCCATTCGTACCCGCCACGTGGATGAACTTCTGCCCTGCCGCTGGCAGCTTCAGTTCGTTCAGCAGGCGCTGCACATTGTCGAGCCCTAGCTTGATGCCGAAGAGCTGCGTGCTGTAGAGCCAGTCGATTTGTGTTTGCGCCTTGTCGTTTGTCATTCCCTGCGTCCACGTTGCCTGCGGCGCAGCAGGGTGCAAGCTGCCAAGAAACAAGATCGACAGATTGGATTCCCATTTCCCACGCGGCACTCACGGCTATCATGTACGCGCATGTCTGTGACTTCTGCTTCTGACTCCCCGACCTGGATCAAACGTTTTTGGTGGCTGCTGGCCGCCGTTTTTATCGCGCGCATCGGCGTGATGCTGCTGTTTGTGAATGGTGCCGACCTGGCGGGAGATGAGGCTTACTACTGGGACTGGGGCCGCAGGCCGGACTGGTGCTACTACAGCAAGCCGCCCATGATCGGCTGGATGATGGGCGTGATCGGCTGGCTCACGGGCAATGCGGAATGGGGCATCCGTTTTGCAGCGCTGCTTCTTGGAACGACCACGCTGGTCATCATCCATCGCATCGCGCTGGTATTGTTTGATGCGCGCACGGCTTTTCTCACTGCCGTGCTGGTGCTGCTGACCCTGGCAAACGCGGGGTTGAACCTGCTGCTCACCATTGATGCGCCGCTGCTGCTGTGCTGGACGCTTGGGCTGCTGCTGTTTTGGTCCGCCGCACAAAAACCAAGCTGCAACACTCGCTGGCTCGCCCTGGCGCTCGTCATCGGCTTTGGCACGCTGAGCAAGCAGATGATGCTAGCCTTTCCGGCGCTCATGCTGCTCTTCGTTGCTCTTTCTCGCGAAGATCGCGCCCTGCTGCGCAATCCACGCATGTGGCTCGCCATTCTCTGCGGCATGGCCTTCATCATTCCGGTGCTGCGCTGGAATCAGGCGCATGCCTGGATCACCCTGGAGCATACCAAGCATCACTTTGATGCAGCCAAGCTCGGCTGGGACGACTGGCTGGGCCTCCGCGCCGAAAACGTCGGCCTTCAGGCGTTGATCTACACCCCAGCGACATTTGCCGCGCTGGTGGCCGCCATGATCGCGGCGGTGAGGCAGCGCAAACAGCTCACACGTCCCCTGTTGTTCGTCATGCTGGCCTCCGCTCCGGCGTTGGCCTGCTTTGCGGTGCTGGCCCTGCGGCAGCGCATCAATCCAAACTGGCCTGCCGCCTTCTTTGTGCCGGCGTTCATTCTGGCCGCTGCCTGGCTGCGCGGTGCCGCGCCGTTCAAGGTTCACGCCTACTGGGAGCGCTGGTCGCTGCGGGTCGGAGGTGCATTTGTCCTTATCGCGCATCTCGCGCTGGTCATCATTTTCAGCACGGATTTGAAAGGCATCGACAAGCTTTCCAGCCTGCGTGGTTGGAATGAAGCAGGCATTGAGGCGCAGAAGTTTCTCGATGCTGTGCCGAAGCCGGACAACACCTTTGTCATGGCGTTGGGTCATCGCTACCACGCGGCTGAAATGGCCTTCTACATGCCATCGCATCCACGCGTTTATCGTTGGGAACCGAGCGGCGCAGTGCAGTCCCAGTATGAAATCTGGCCGGGACCGGAAGAACGCATCGGCAGCGATGCGCTGATCCTCGATCCCGGCCCTGGCGAAGCTCTGTTACAAAACCCCGTCTTCACCACCGCATTCGAGAAACTGGAGCCTCGCGGCCACATCCGCATCCCGCTGGGCCAGGAGACGCGCGAGTTCAGTGTGTATCTCGGACGTCATTTGAAACAGTGGCAGCCTGTGCGCGCGCAATGAACGCCTGGGATCTCAGCCTGCTGCATCAAATCAACACCGTGTGGTCGCACCCGGTGCTGGATTGGCTGATGCCGGCCCTCTCTGCCATTGAAGCCTGGCTGCCGCTGATTGCTCTGGCTGTGCTGATCATTGCATGGCGCGGTGGCAAGAAGGCGCGCGTCATGCTGCTCTGCGCAGGAATCGCCATCGCACTCGGGGATGGCGTGATCTCCAACACCCTGAAGCAAACCATTGGCCGCGTGCGTCCGCGAGATGCCGTGGCTGGCGTCATCGTGCGCGATCTGGGTTTCGCTTCACCGGCCTTCATGCGCCTGTTTCAGCAGCCGGTGGTCCAAGCGGGAATACCGAACGGCGCTACAACTGGCAAGTCGTTCCCATCCAGCCACACGATCAACCTGTTCGGCGTCGCCACGGTCATCGCATGCTTTTACCGCCGCGCCGGCATCCCCATGTATCTGCTGGCCGCAGCCGTCGCGTATTCACGCATCTATTGCGGCGCCCACTGGCCCAGCGACATCCCGCCGTCCATGGCGATAGGAGTCATGGTAGGACTTGGAGTCGTGGGCATAGCCAGATGGACGCTGGCTCATGCCTTGGCAAAGAAGGAGTAGAACACTCCGCCCTGCATCAAAGCCCCGACCACAAACAGGATGGCAAACAGCCAGAGCAGGAGCTTGCGCCTGCTCTGCCAAAAGAAGGCCAGCCCGGCTGGGACTCCCGCCGCTCCGCAGAGCACCTGACCGCCCAGCATGCCTAAGATCAGCGTCATGTGCTTGCCCGCAGGTGCTGCGCCCGAATCATTGGCCATCAGATCAGCCACCAAGGACATCATGCCCCAAGCGATGTGGCCGATGATCCAGAGGATGATGAAAAAGATGCCGCAGACCAGCCATACGACAGAGACGCCAGCTTTTGCGGCGGTGGAGGGAGAGGGTTCGTTCATTGGCCTTTGCTGGAATATGGGCATCCCGCTGACGTCAGAAAGGTCCTCACATGCGGCAGATGAGGAGCTCGCGCTCGTAGATGAGCTCTTTGGGGAGGTGGCTCTTGAGATCGAGGAAGAGTTCTTCGTGCGAGAGAATTTCGGCGCGCCAGGCAGCGCGGTCAAAGTGCTGGAGTTCTTCGAATTTCTCTTTCGGGAAGTCGAGGCCTTTCCAGTCGATGTCGGCGTATTGAGGGACCCAGCCGATAGGGGTTTCCTTGGATTTGCCGTGGCCGTTGGCGCGATCGACGATCCATTTGAGCACGCGCATGTTTTCGCTGAAGCCGGGCCAGAGGAACTTGCCGTTGGCGTCTTTGCGGAACCAGTTCACATGGAAAATGCGCGGCGTCTCGCTGAGCGTGCGCTGCATGCTGATCCAGTGGCGGAAGTAGTCGCCCATGTTGTAGCCGCAGAAGGGCAGCATGGCCATGGGGTCGCGGCGGACTTTGCCGATGGTGCCGGCGGCGGCAGCAGTCATTTCGCTGCCCATCGTTGCGCCGGTGTAAACACCGCCGCTCCAGTTGAAGGCCTGATAGACGAGCGGCATGGTGGTGGCGCGGCGACCGCCGAAGATGATGGCGCTGATGGGGACGCCTTCGGGCTTTTCCCAGTCGGGATCAATGGTGGGGCACTGCGAAGCAGGTGCGGTGAAGCGTGAATTGGCATGGGCGGCCTTGGTGCCTTTTTCTTTGGCAATTTCAGGCGTCCACAGATTGCCCTGCCAGTCGGTGCATTGAGCTGGGGGTGTGTCGGTCATGCCTTCCCACCAGACGCCACCTTCGGGAGTTAGCGCGACATTGGTGAAAATGGTGTTCTTCCGCAGCGAGGCCATGGCATTGGGATTGGTCTTGTCGCTGGTGCCGGGGGCGACGCCAAAGAAGCCTGCCTCTGGATTGATGGCGTGCAGACGGCCATCCGCGCCGGGCTTGATCCAGGCGATGTCATCGCCCACGGTCCACACCTTCCAGCCTTTGTTTACAAAGTGCGGGGGTGGAATGAGCATGGCGAAATTCGTTTTGCCACAGGCGCTGGGGAAGGCAGCGGCGACGTAGGTCTTCTTACCTTTGGGATCTTCCACGCCGAGGATCAGCATGTGCTCGGCCATCCAGCCTTCATCGCGCGCCATGGCGGAGGCGATGCGCAGGGCGAAGCACTTCTTGCCCAGGAGGGCATTGCCACCGTAGCCGGAGCCGTAGCTCCAGATTTCACGCAGTTCAGGAAAGTGAACGATGTACTTCTCCTTGTTGCAGGGCCATGGCACGTCCTTCTGACCCTTCTTGAGCGGGGCACCCACGGAGTGCATGCAGGGCACGACGCGCTTCTTGGCCTCGTCGATCTTCTCGAACACTTTTTTGCCGATGCGCGCCATGATGCGCATGTTGACCACAACGTAGGGTGAATCGGTGAGCTGCACGCCGATCTGTGACATGGGTGAATCAATCGGCCCCATGCTGTAAGCGAGCACGTACAGGGTACGGCCACGCATGCAGCCGTTGAAGAGCTTGCGCAGTTTTTCCTTCATTTCGAAGGGGTTCATCCAGTTGTTGGTGGGGCCAGCGCCGTCTTTGGAATTGCTACATATGAAGGTGCGCTCCTCGACGCGTGCGACATCGCTCGGATCGGACTTGGCATAAAAGCAGCCGGGCCACTGCTTTTGATTGAGCCGGGTGAAGGTGCCAGCTTCGACCATCTCATCGCACAGACGGTCGTATTCAGCCTTGGAGCCGTCCACCCAGTGAATGCGGTCTGGCTTGCACAGCGCGGCCATTTTGCTGACCCAGCGCTGAAGATGAATGTTTTTGCTGAGTGGTTTTGACGAAGGAATCGGGGTCATGCGTGCAGAGGGGTTTGGGGATGACTGAGTCACGCGGATTCCGTGCCAAAAGTCCACTGCATAAGCTTCGCCTATTTTGGTGAAACTCACGCGCCAACTAGCGGGTGAGGTTGGGGCCATGA
>Ga0214188_100086_pt1 | contig 24972 bp, 21 predicted proteins | sample TroBogEpilimnion_5_FD_153026 | JGI IMG/M metagenome (GOLD analysis project Ga0214188, IMG submission 153026) | Freshwater microbial communities from Trout Bog Lake, WI - 01JUL2008 epilimnion | ecosystem: Environmental > Aquatic > Freshwater > Lake > Epilimnion/Euphotic zone | place: Trout Bog...
TTTTGAGCGCGGAGGCGGACTGTTCCTTGGCCCAAGCATCATAGTCGGCGGCGGGGACCACTTCGAGAATGGCCTTCATCTGGGCGTGGCCTGGACCGCAAAGCTGACCGCAGATGATGTCCCAGGTACCTTCTTTGACGGGCTTGAACCACATGTGGGCTTTCACGCCGGGGGTCGCATCCTGCGCTGCACGCATGGGCACGAGCGCCAGATTGTGAATCACGTCCTTGCTGGCCACATCGACGATCACCGGGCGACCCACGGGAAGCTTCATCGTGCCGGGATTGACGAAGTCATCCTTGCCATTGGGGTCGTGGATGTCCTTGCCCATGGTGTTGGTGGTGCCATCCACATTGCGCAGATCCCAGGTGCTCAGCATCATGTCAGCGCCGGGATATTGGAAGTTCCAGAGGAACTTCTCTCCCAAGGCACGCATGCGGATGGTGTCAGGAGAAGTGGGGTATTCATCGGCCTGGCGGGACCAGAGCGGGAAAGCGAAACCGAGCAGCAGAATGGCTTCAACGATGACCACACCGATTTCGATGTGGGTCGTAGCATGGCCGCGGAAGCCGTGGTAGTCCGCCTTGGCGGTCTTCTTCTGACGGAAGCGATAGAAGGCGATAGACAGGTAAATGGACCAGCCCACGCCCAGCACGACCATGACCCAGTGGACAAAGCCCAGCATGTGGTCAACAAGGCCGCCGTGTTCAGAGGCGTTTGCGGTCTGGCCCATCCAGACATTGATTGAATCGATTTTAAGGGTCATAAGCTAGGAGAGAGAGTTTAGACGGCGGTGAGGTGCTGATGCGCACGTTGACGACGCACAAAAGAAACAACGAAGCAGGCGGCGCAGATGAACATGAATGCAAGCATGCCCAGCATGAAAAGAATGGCGAAGCCCTGCGCCTGCCCGACGAGGCTGCCTTTGTCGGCCATACAGGTGGCGCAGGCGAGAATGGAGGATGGAAACGCGGGAATCACAGCTCAGATGATGGTGCGCATTTTTTTGCCAAGGTACGACACGGTGTAGGCCAACAAGGTCAAGCAGAGCAAACCCGCGTAGTTTTTAAGCGGAGCGGCTCCCGCAGCGGCTGCATCCTCAGGCATCAAATGCATCCACAGCCAGAACCCGGCATCGCACAAAATGGCGAAACCGAGAAAGACGATGTGGAAATGCTTGAGGGCCATAACGGAAGTAGGGAGGACTACTGCTGTTCAACAGGGGCGTAGAAGCCAGGGAAAATGAGTGGGTCTTCGTGGGAGAAAATGAAGAGCGTGAACAGGACGATCGCAAACACCACCGTGAAGGCGAGGATCTTGTAGATCAAACTGTGCTCATGGCTGAGATGCATGAAGATCAGCGCCACCATTGAAGCTTTGATCGTCGCCAGAATCATACCGACGAGGATGTTCAGACTGTGGGTGGGGAGCTCAACATACGAGAGTCCCACAGTGGCACCGCTCAAGACAATCAGCAGCCCGCCGATGATGAAGTACCACTTGATCGATTTTTGAATTGCTTCGACGTTGTCAGCCATGGCGATGAAAATGTGAGGGATTACAGGAGGTAAAGCAGGGGGAAGAGGAAGATCCAAACGAGATCGACGAAGTGCCAGAACAAGCCACCGACTTCGACGCGATTAGCAAGGTGCTCCGGATCCTGACGCAGGCGCTTGCCGTCAAACACCAAGAAGTAGAGCAGCACCAAAGCACCCGCGACCACGTGCAAGCCGTGCAAACCAGTGAGCGTGAAGTAGATGGCGTAATAAGTGTTGAGCTTCGGTGTGAAGTTGGAGAAGAAGGTGAAATCCTTCTTTTCCAGTACCACCGTTGGGTGATGGGCGTGGGCCTCGCCATGGCCTTCAGCCGGGGCATGAGCCTCAGCACCGTGGGCAGCGCCATGGGCGGCACCTTCGGCGGGAGGAGTGGCGGAATTCAGTTTGAAGAAGAGCGACTCTTTCTGCAGCGTGGCGGAACGGCTCTTGTCACGTGTCGGATAGTGTTTCTCAAACTCAGCAATGTGGTGATCGCGGTTGTCCACGAAGGCTTTCTGCCAGGCTTCACCCAGATAACGGTGATCAAACGCGAGCGACTTGTCCGACTGCGCCACGCCGCGTGCATCGACGCCATCCACTTCGAGCGTCATCTTGTCATCGGTCAGTTTTCCGGTCGCGGTGGTGCCGTCGCGGAAGGTGATAGTAGTGTCCGTGTAACCAAAAATCTCCGAAGGTTTTGCGGCGATTTTGATCGGAGCCGTGGCGACAAGCTTGATGGCTGCGCTGCCCTTTTTTTCTTCCTTTGCCTTCTTGACCGCTTCAGCACTGAGGGCTGCGAACGAAGCCGTGTCCAGTGTGATTTCCTGACCGGCTTCGGTTTTGAACTTGGGAGCGGTGCCTTCGATAAAAGGCATGACATAGCCGACGGGATCTGCCGTCACAGCGCTATGTTTGAGAGGCACATTGAGCGCGAGTTCCGTCACACCTTCAAATTTCACCTGATAGCCGTGGGGAAGATGGCCGGTGAGCAGCGTACCGTCCGTCAGTTTAACGGCGTAGTGAGCGAACTTGGCCTTGTACTCCAAAGTCTTGTTGAACATGAACACCCCGGCGCAAAGAACGGTGAGGGCCATGTTGATGCGATACCATCCAAATTTGCGCAGCTTCAGGCAGGCTAGGGCCATGAGCACCGTCACGGAGGACGCGATGAGGACGACGGTGTTGATGAAACCAAGCGTCACATCCAGATCATGCACCGGCCATGGATAGTCGGCACCGACGCGGAGGAAGATGTAGGCGGAGAACAAGCCGCCGAAGAGCATGACTTCCGAGGCAAGGAAGAGCCAGATGCCGATCTTGGCGTTGTAAAGACCGGTGTCTGGACGGGCGTGAACGGTGTAGGGGATGTCCATTGAAGTAGTCGCGGTGCGCGGTTCGGAGTTCGCGGTTTAGTGGTGCGCCAGCGCTTTTTCGGCGGCAGCTTTGAGGTCGGGTTTGCCGGGTTCGGATTCCCACTGCGGATAGAAGTCGGTGGCATGGCCAGGAACACTGTACTCGTAGGGTCCACGATGAGCGACCGGATCAAACAGGAAGTTGCCATGGGGCGGCGGTGTCGGCGTAGCCCAGTCCAGTGTGGTCGCATCCCAAGGATTGTCGCTGGTGGCCTTTTTGCCGCCTTTGATGCTGAACCAGAAGTTGAAGATGAAGGGGACCTGGCCCAGCGCGAGGATGAACGCGCCAATGGACATCACAATGTTGAGGGACAGCATGTTGTCTGGGATGTCGAGGCCGAAGAAGGAGCCGATGTTGTGCGTCAGCGTGGTGGTCCAATGCGACATGCCGCTGGTGTTTTCGAAGTATTTGCCGCCGTCATACCAGCGACGGTGGAAGCCCGCCATGCCCTGAACAAACATGGGTGCAAACACGAGGTTCATGCCGATGAGCGAAGGCCAGAAGTGCAGCTTGCCCAGCTTGTCATTCATGAAACGACCCGTGACTTTCGGGAACCAGTGATAGATGCCGGCGAAGAGGGCGAAGATCGTGCCCGGTGCGACGACGTAGTGGAAGTGGCCAATCACGTAATAGGTGTCGTGCATGGCAAGGTCGATGAAGGAGAATGCCAGGGGCAGACCCGTCAGACCACCGATGCCGAACATGGGCAAGAAAGCCGAAGCGAAAAGCATCTGCGTGTTGAAGCGGATGGAACCACCCCAGAGCGATACCATCAAGCAGGTCAGCAGCACCACAGACGGCACCGAGATGAGCACGGTGGTGATCTGGAAGTAGGTGGACATCATCGTGCCCATGCCGGTCAGGTACATATGATGTGCCCAGACGAGGAAGCTGAGGAAACCGAGTGTGAGCACAGAATACACCATCGACTTGTACCCCCAGAGCGGACGGCGGGCATTGCAGGGAATGACTTCCGTTAGGATGGCGAACGCAGGCAAGATGAGCACGTACACCTCAGGATGAGCGAGGAACCAGAACAGATGCTGGTAGAGCAACGGGCTGCCACCACCGGAGATGTCGAGGTGCTTGCCACCTTCCATCAAGCCGGTCGGAAGATAGAACGAGGAGCCAAACAAGCGGTCCGAGAGCTGCAGAATGGAAGCCACTTCGAGCGGCGGGAAGGCCAGCAGAAGCAGGAAACCGATCACAAACATCGCCCAGCAGAAGAACGGCATCTTCATCCAGCCCATGCCTTTGGTGCGCAGGTTGATGAGAGTGGCGATGAAATTGACTGAGCCGAGAAGGGACGCGGAGATGTTGAACACCATCGCTGTGAGCCACCAGGTGTGGCCGTGGCCCCAGACGCTCGTCACACCGATGTTTGCGGTGGAGGCGAGCGGCGAATACATCGTCCAGCCGGTCTGCACCGGGCCAGTACCGACGAAGAAGCTGGCCATCATCAGCACGCAGCTGATGAAGAAGAGCCAGTAGCTCGCCATGTTCAGGCGGGGGAACGCCATGTCGATGGTGCCGATCTGCAGCGGCATGACGAAATTGCCAAAGGCGGCAAAGCCAAGCGGCACGACGCCGAAGAACACCATGATCGTACCGTGCATGGCACCGAGCATGTTGTACAATTCGCCATTCAGAGAACCGTCTGCATTCAGCCAGCGGCCAAACATCATTTCAAAGAGGTCACCAACAAGTGGCAGGTGACGGATCACTTCCACCGCCGGCACCGGCAAGCCCGGGTAGGCAATGCTCCAGCGCATGAGCAGCATGAGGAAGAAGCCAAAGAGCAGAAAGACCAGACCGCTGAGGCCATATTGAATGCCGATGGTTTTGTGGTCACTGGAGAAGATGTACTTCCAAATGAAGCTCTGTTCATGATGCCCGTGTGCATGGTCGTCATGCGAGTGATCGTGGGCGTGATCGTGAGTGGTGGCTGCGGCGCTCATAAGCTGGGTATCAAAGGGTCAGAGGGGGTGGGCATTCGCGAAGTCGAACTCGAATTCTGCGGTGGCCTTGCCGGCACGGACGGTGACGGTGTGGGTGATGCGTTGGGAAAATTGCGGATGCCATGCTTCCACGACGTAGTCGCCATCGGCTAGAGCACGGGTAATAGAGAAACGCCCGTCGGTGCCGGTCACAGCACTGTGCGCACCTTCATGGACAAACACCCAAGCGTTCATCCAGCGATGCACGTCACATTCCAGACGGTAAATGCCAGGTGTGTTGAAAGTCTTCACATTTTCGTCGCCACGGGAAGGCTGGCCGAAATTGTCGATGTTGGCAGCTTTACGCTGCGATTCGTAACGGGCGATGCGGATGTTGTGGAAGGTCAGGTCGCTGTTGTGAAAGCGGACATTCTGGCCGACTTGGATGGCTACGGTGTGCGGCACAAATTCGCACTTCGTCTGATCCACCACCGGAGCACTGGCAAGATTGCTGGCACGTTGGCTACCGCGCACGGTGATCACCGCATCAGCGAGGGAGCCATCCGCCGCCACTTTCCAGGCGGGATCCACGATGTCGCCATGACCGGTGCAAAACGGGTTGCCACCGACATCGATCACTTTACGCATTGCAGCGGCATCGGCACCTTTGAGCGTCACCTTACCGGTGATGCTGGCGGTTTCGGCGATCTCAGTAGCTGGAGTGAGCTTCACCTCAACTGCGGCCTCAGGCATCTTGCCGCAGCTCACATTCGCGATCAGCATGACGGCTCCAAAGGCAGCCCAAGGTGCCTGGCGGGAGACGGTTTGCTTCACACGGGTCATTGTTGTTTGAAATTACTTGGCAGCAGGTGCAGCGGCAGCAGTCGCGCCAGGGCCAGCGGGGATGTCACCAGGAACGTTCTTCTTGGCAAAAGGCTCCAGTTCAGCAGCGGTCCACTGAGCGGCACGCTTTTCTTCATCGCGCACTTTTTGCACCATTTCTTTGGTGATCATCGGAGCTTCATTGCCCCAGGAGTTGCGGACAAAGGTCAGCACGTTCGCAAGGTCTTGGGAGGACATGGCCGCACCAAAGGGCTGCATGCCGCCGGGGGTGTTGAAACCCTGACCATTCACAGTCACCGGGCCGGTCAGACCATGCTGCACGATGCGAATCAGACGCTCCGTGCCACCGAGAACAAACTCAGACTTGGCCAAAGGTGGGAACTGACCGGGAAGACCACCGCCGTTGCCCTGATGGCAACCACCGCAGACGGAATAACCGCTGGCACCTTTTTTCATCGCCAGTGCGAAGGGATCAAGGGCGGCTCCGGCTCCGGCACCACCTGGACGAGGATCACCGCCACCGGCGAAAGCGAAGGGATTGCTGACATCGTAGCTCCAGCCACCGGTCATTGGTCCAAGCTGGCCACCGGCGACGATGGCAACGAACATGAGCAAAAACATGGCCCACAAAGGTGCAGGCTGGCTTTCGGGAGCGAGATCTTCCTTCTCGCGCTTCACGGCACTGTGAAGGCGGTCAAGATCGGTGCTGTCTGGATGGGCGGATGCGCTCATGGGGGCGTGCGGGTCGCGAGAGGGGCTACTTTTTGGCGGGAGCGGCAGCAACGGCTGCAGCCTGTCCGGGGACGGGATAATCCTTTTTCAGGGAGAGAAGGTATTCGACCAGGCGGTCGGCTTCCGGTGTTGGCACGACTTCGTAACCAGCAGGCGGCAAGAATTTCTTGGGCAGCTTCAAAGCGCGATCTGAGGCAGGACCTTGAATCTTCTGCAGCTTATAAAGCTTCTTGTAGGCAGGCATCGAACTCCAATCGTGCACCGAACGGGGTGAGTAGAGGTGGGCGTGGAGTGCCGCAGCATCCGGGGCGCGGTAGCCGAAATTGGCGAGGTCGGGACCAACACGCTGAATGCCAAGCAGAGCGTATTTCTCGCCGAGGTAGTCACGCAGTACGTTCGGACGGGCAGGAGTGGTAGGACGGGCCTCTTGATCCGTGCCCCAGCCTTTGTACCAGCCGTCCAGACCCAGCTGAACCGGACGGATCATCTGAGTGTGGCATTGGTTGCAGCCTTCGCTGATGTAAACGAGCTGGCCTTGGCCATTGACAGGTGCAGGCGGGAAGAATCCTTCGACGCCATCCTTGTCCTTGTCATAAGCGACAGGGGTGAGCTTTTCGTACTGCATCGCCGGAAGGACGATGAGACACAGCCACGGCAGCCCGAAGGAAGCAGTGAGACCGAGAATGAATGTGCGGAAGTTCGTCATGCGTGGGCTTCGTGGGGAAGAGCGTGTTCGTCGTGGTCGCGTTCAAGCAGGGTGGGTGCCGAACTGCGGCGGCCCAGACCTGCAACCATGAGCAGAAGGTGAAGGAGGAACATGAAGTTTGAGAAGCTGATGAGCGCCCAGGCCACCGCGCGGGAAACCACGTAGGGGCGGGAATTGACGACATGGTTCATGAAAGTCTGGTCCCAATGTTCGGGATCATTCAGGTCAGCACCCTGCTGCCAGCCAGCCACGAGACTCATGATGACGATGGTGCCAATGCCATAAACCGAGAACCAGAAGTGATTGCGAATCAGGCGAACGCTGAGCCACTCACAGCCGGAGAGACGGGGCACGATGTAGTAGATGGCACCGAACACGCACATGCTGAAGAAGCCGTACAAGCTGACCACCTGGAAAGAATACCAGGACTGGGTGAACTGCAGGCCAGCACCGGTCCAGAAGGCAGAATTCAACGCAAGAATCAAGCCTGACACTGGATAGAACAGCGCTCCGAAGAAGATGAAACGCAGTGTGGGGCTAGCGGCCACGGCGCTGTGTTTGCCGATGGTGGTGAGGTGATGATTCAGGCCGACAAGACCCACCGGAATGAGCAGCAGCACACCGGCGCAAGCACCGACCGAAGACATCCAAGCTGGGAGCGGGCCGCCCATGTATTTCTGCATTCCCGTCCAACCGCCAAGGATGGCGAGCGTCCAGAAACCAGCGGAAGCCAACTGAGCGGAGGCAATGGGCTGGCCAGTGATCTTCGGAATGAAGTAATAAGCCGCGCCGACACCGACGGGAACGAAGAACAGCAGAATCACCGCGTGGATGTACCAGGCATCAATCCCAGCACCGATGGCACCCAGGCCTGGCAGGCAGTGCAGAGCGACGTTGGCGGTGATGAAGATCCATGGGAACCAGAAGCAGGCACCCAGAATGTACCAAGTGCTGACCATGAAGCCTTCGGGACGGAAGGCGCGGCCAAACATGCGGGCGATGGGCCAAGCGTAGCAGAGGAAGCAGACCAGCAGCACCGGCCACACGAACTTCGGCATTTCCAACCACTCGATCGAGGTGCTCTTGCCCATCAGGATGGCGAGAATGCCCAAGGTGATGGTGATGTTCCAGAATACGCCAGCGGTGATGAGAAGGCTCTTGCCGCTCTTGAGTTCCTGACCGGAACGGCGGGCCATGATCCAGAGCATCACTCCCAGTGCGGCCTGAATTCCCCAGCCATAGACGAGCGCATTGATGTGCGCGGGCTGGAGGCGACCGTAGCTGATGTACTGGCAGTCTCCCAGAAACTCAGGCTCAACCAGTTTGATCGCGGCGAGGACGCCGAGCAGCGTGGAGAGCATGAGCCAGAAGGCTCCGTTGGTGAAGAGGAAGAGCACAGGGCCTTTCACCGACTTGTCGATCGCCGCGCGGCGAAGGTTGTCGGCCTGAAGGTCTGTGTCAGAGGTGGCGGGAGTGGTCTGCATGACTTACTTGGGCGAAGCGGGTGCGGCAGGGGCCGGTGCAGGTGCTGCGGGAGCGGCAGCCGGGGCTGCGGCAGCGGCCTGTTTGAGCTGGGTTGGTGATCCTGGGACAACCTGGGTACTCGCTCCGACTGGTTTAGAGGCGAGGGCAGCGAGCGTTTTCTCAAAGACCGCCTTCTTCTTGGCGGCGTCGTTCAAGCCCAGTTTGGCGATGTTTTCAGTCTGAGCCTTGAGGATTTCAGCGGTGTTGTTGAGGCGGTCCTGCTCGCGCGGGTCAAAACCCTGCTTCGATTCATTGAATGCCTGGATCAGGGTGAACAGCACGGCGAAGCCTGCGAAGGCTCCGAGCACCCACAGAAAGGTGGCTCCGGCTTTTTTGGATGTTTCGGGCTGCGACATGGAAAAACGGGGAATCAGTTGATGACGTTCACGGACTCGATGAGGCGCGGATCACGCCATGGATACAGGCTGTATTTGGCCAGACCACGGAGGTAAAGGAAACCCATGGTGCCAAACACGGCGCAAAGTGCGGCGAGGTCCTGCACCCAAGCTCCGGGAGCAAAGACGCCGATGCCAAGGGACGGGCCACGTTCCGGGATGACGATCCAATAGATGTCCACAAGGTGCATGAAGAGGATCCAGAGACAGCCGAGGCTTATGATGACTGGGTTCTTTTTGCGCTTCTGGGAGAGAAGGAATAGGAACGGACCGATGAAGTGGCCCAGAAGAATGAAGATGGAGACAGCGCGCCATTCTTCCGTGTTACGGGTCAGGTAGAAGCGAGTTTCTTCGGTGATGTTGGCGTACCAGATCAGGAAATACTGGCTGAAGGAAATGTAAGCCCAAAAGACTGTGAAGGCGAAGAGCAGCTTGCCCATAAGATGGTAGTGCTCTTCGGTGACTACTTTCTGCAGATAGCCCAGGCTACGCAGCCAGGTGACCACGAGAATGGACAAGGCCATTGATGACCAGGCGCAACCCGCAAAGATGTAAACACCCCACATGGTGGAGAACCAGTTGTAGTCGAGCCCCACCAGCCAGTCATAGGCAGCGAAGGTGACCGTCAGGGCAAAGGGGAGCAAGACGATGCAGGAAAACTGGCGTGACCAGATCGTGTGCTTGATGTCGCCATCCTGTTCCTGCTTGAGGGATCTGCCACGCAGGGTGCGAGCGATGAACCAGAGTACCAGGAAGTAGGCGGCAAAACGGCTGTACCAGGAGAACCAGGTGGTCAGGTTCATGTAGCCAAACTTCGTGACGAGCACATGCAGATGGGGGTTGTCCACCGCCATGTGATGCAGCGCCTCTTTCACGGTGCCACCATGCTCCGTCGCATGATGCGCGGCTTCGCGATGATGAGCCATCCACTCATAGAGCGGCTGATTTACCGACGTTAAGAGGAGAGGCGACGCGAGAATGACCAGAGGGATGACCATGTTGGCCATATTTTCCCAGATGCGACGGACGGAGACGCCCCAGCTCGAGTTGGAAGCGCTGTGAAGCAGGATCCAGAAGCAGCCGCCGACGACGAAGGTGAAGCAGAAGAAGACGGCAAACAGCCAGGAGTAGGCAAAAGTGGCCGTGTTATTGAAGAAGAAAAAGGCCGAAGCGACGATACCGAGCAGGCCAAAGAGGCCAAGCGTGCCAATGAGCTTACCGCCCTTGGCTGGTTCGAATTTTTCTCCGCCCTGGGGCAGATCTTTGAAGGTGACGTGGTGACTCATGCCGGGATTCGCGTGATCGTGCCGTTACTGGAGGGGAAGGGTGACGCCAGACTCTTTAGCGGCGAGTTGCAGGGAGCGGATGTAGGCCACAATGGCCCAGCGGTCGCGCAAAGTGATGTTGCCGCCGTAGCCGCCCATGAGACCTTTGCCGTTGGTGATGACATCGAAGATGGCACCATCAGCACGGTAGGCGGCGGCATTGGCTGGGTCCGTGTTACCGGGCTGCTGAAAGTTGAAAGCGGTGAGGATGCCGTATTTGGAGGTGACACCCTTGCCGTTGCCGGAGGCACCGTGGCAGATGGCACAGTGGATGCCATAACGCTGCTCGCCACGCTTGAGAAAGACTTCATTGAAGACCGCCGGATCGCCGGTGATCTCCTTGGGCAGTCCGTCACCGTAGAAGTCGCCTTCCTTGCCGGTGTCGTAGTAGCCAATGCCGCTGGTGAATGCCACGCGTGCTGGCTTGGCACCGTCCGCTGCGGGTTTGGCGGGGATTTCAAAACCCATGGGCAGCGTGCCTTTGACCGGCAGGCGTGCGCCACGACCATCCGCAAAGAATTCGCTGGTGGCCTGGTATTTCACCTTGGCCTGATGGTCCATGTCCGGGATGATTTCGAGCGGTGGCAATTCCGATTTGCTGCCACGGAAACCAAACGCGCTCACAATGATCGCGGCGGCAAAGATATAGCTGAGAAAGAAGTACTTCATGGTTCGGGTAAGCGAGGCTTAGATTTCGTCCTCCACGAGTTCGATGTTCTTGCCGCCGGCTTTTTCGAGAAGGCTTTTGGTGCCTTCCTGGGAGAATTTGGGATCGCGGGCTTCGATGCAGACGAAGAAACCGTCGTCCGAGAACTTGCTGAAGTTCTTGGAAACAAACAGTGGATGGTTCCAGCGTGGCAGGCCGATGAGTGCTAGCAGGCCGAACAGCGTGGTGAATGCGCTGAACAAGATCGTCAGCTCAAACATCACCGGGAAAAACGCCGGCAACGTCCAGATGTCGGTTGGCTTGCCCTGCACGACGGTCGGATAGGTTTCGACGATCTTTTGCAGGAAGCCGAGGCCGATATGGCTCCAGAAATTCGTCTGCGTGATCGTTTCCAGAATGAAAGCAATCGTAGTGCCGGTGATACCACCGCAGAAAACAAAAACTGGCAGCTTCGAGCGGGGATTGCCCATCGCATCGTCCATGCCGTGGATCGGGAAGGGCGAATGCACGTCCCAGCGCTGATAGCCGGCATCACGCACATGCTCGGCGGCGTGATAGAGATCCTTCACGCTGTCAAATTCAGCGAGGTAGCCGTGGACTCGTTTGAGGGTGGTACTCACAGTCAGGGTGCAGTTAGAATGTTAGGCGGCGACGGGTTTGGCGACATGACGGTCGGCGTAGTCCATGAGGTCTTCCTCTTGGATGCCCTTCTCAGCGTGGTCGTCCTGGTGCGGATTGGACTGCGGCAGCACTCCTTTGACTTCGCCGATGGCGATGACAGGCAGGAAGCGCAGGAACAGCAGGAACAGCATCATGAAGAAGCCGAAGGTGCCAAGGAAAGTGTACTTATCGACCCATGTGGCCTCATAGACGCGCCAGGAACCCGGCGTCATGTGGCGCTCCAGCGTGGTGGCGATGATGACGTAGCGTTCGAACCACATGCCCGCGTTCACGAACATGCAGACGATCATGACGACCCAGACGTTGTGACGGCACCAGCGGATCCAGAACAACTGCGGCGCAAACACGTTGCAGCTAAACATCCAGTAGTAAGCCCAGGTGGAGGGACCGGTGAGACCACGCAGCGTGAAGGCGGCGGCTTCATACGGATTGGCGCTGTAGTAGGCCACGAAGAGCTCCATGCAGTAGGCGTAACCAACGATCGTGCCCGTGAGCAGGATGATCTTGGCCATGTTGTCCACGTGCTTTGGCGTGATGAGGTCATCCAGGCCGTAGATGCGGCGCACGGGAAGCATGAGGGTCAGCACCATCGCGAAACCACCGAAGATAGCACCTGCGACGAAATAGGGCGGGAAGATGGTGGTGTGCCAGCCAGGAACCACGGAAGTCGCGAAGTCGAAGGACACGACGGAGTGCACGGAAAGCACCAGCGGAGTCGAGAGAGCAGCCAGAAGCATGTAGGCGGTCTCGTAGTGGCTCCAGTGGCGATTGCCACCGCGCCAGCCGAGGGCAAACAGGCCGTAGAGGAATTTCTTTAAGCCTGGACGGCAACGATCACGCAGAGTGGCAAGGTCGGGCACCAGACCCAGGAACCAGAACACCGCAGAAACGCTGAAGTAAGTCGAAACGGCGAACACGTCCCAGAGCAGGGGAGACTTGAAGTTCTGCCAGATGGCGTTGGCGTTCGGGATTGGAGCGAGGAACCACACCATCCACACACGACCAACGTGGAAGGCCGGGAACAAACCGGCGCACATCACGGCGAAGATCGTCATGGCTTCCGCAGCGCGGTTCACCGACGTACGCCACTTCTGGCGGGTAAGGAACAAGATGGCGGAAATGAGCGTACCGGCGTGACCGATACCGATCCAGAACACGAAGTTGGTGATGTCCCAGGCCCAGGCGACCGGCTGCTTCTGACCCCAGACACCGACGCCGGTGGAAATGAGGTAGGTAAAGCAGAAGACCATCAATCCGGTGAGCAACACGGAAGGCACAAACAGGATCCACCACAAGGCGGGCTGCTTGTTTTCCACGATGCCGCAGATGCGGTTCGTGATCCAAGAATAGGAGCGGTTGTTCAACACCAGCGGCTCGCGTTCGAGGATGCGCGGGGTGTTAGATGCTGTGGCGGAGGCGTCCATGTGTCCGGGTTAGTATTGATTGTTGCTCCACACGGCGATGTTTTCTGCGCCGGGCATGTTCTTGTTCGGATTGCGCAAACGGGCGAGGTAGCTCGTGCGCGGGCGGGTGCCGATGTATTTGAGCAACTGGTAGTCGCGTGGAGAAGCCTTGGCTTTGACGATGGCGGATTTTGGATCGGCCAGATCGCCGAAGACAATCGCTTCCGCCGGGCAGGACTGCTGGCAGGCGGTTTTGACGGTGTCGGTCGGCACGCGGAAGTTCTTGGAGTCGCGCTGCACCTGCTTCTGCAGGATCTTAGCGGACTCGAGGCGCTGCACGCAGTAGGTACACTTCTCGATCACACCGCGCATACGGACGGTGACGTTCGGGTTGCGCTGGAGGCGGAGACTTTCGTCTTCCTTCTTCTCACCGAGCGGGCCGGCGTAAAGGTTGCCGACTTTCATGCCGAGCACGGTGGTGTCGATCAGCGGGTTGCGCTTATTGTAGTCGAACCAGTTGAAGCGGCGAGCGGTGTAAGGGCAGTTGTTCGCGCAGTAGCGGGTGCCGATGCAGCGGTTGTAGGCCATGGCGTTCAGACCATCTGGCGTGTGAACGGTGGCGTTCACGGGGCAGACGGTTTCGCACGGAGCGGATTCGCACTGCTGGCAGGCCAGCGGCTGGTGCACCATTTCGGCGTTCTCAAGCTGCTCAGGGGTCGGATTATCTTCGGCCCAGGTGCTTTCCTGGTCAACGCCGACAGAACCATCGGCGTTTTTGTGGGTGCCCCACTTGGCGACGGCGAAGTAGCGGTCCATGCGGATCCACTGCATCACACGGCCTTTGCGGACCTGATCTTTACCGACGACCGGAATGTTGTTTTCGCTCTGGCAGGCGAGGATACACGCTGTGCAACCAATGCACTTGCTGAGATCGATCGACATGCCCCACTGGTGCGACTTCTCGTAGTCGAAGCCGTCCGGGTTCTCTTCGGACTTCACTCCGACTTGACCCTTGTAGAAGGAAATGTTTTCCGGGATGTGGCTGTCCATGCCGGTCTTCTGGGCAAAGGCGACATCCTTGTTGAAGGTGTCGAGCGTGCCTTCACGATACAGCGCGCGGCCTTCCATCGTGTTCTGATCCTGGGTGATGCCCAGTTCAGCGATCGTGGGGAGCACTTCGATCTTAGCACCGCTCAGGACAAACGTTCCGGGCTGCTTGCGCAGGGCATAGGCGTTCACGCCGCGACCGCTGCCGACCACGCCAACGCCAGTCTGGCCGTAGCCAAGTGGTAGGGTGATGGAATTGGACACGTGCCCAGGGGCTTCGATAGCAGGGATTTCAATCGCGGTGTCACCGACGGTGATTTTGACGAGTTGGCCTTCTTTGAGACCCAGGCGACGGAAGGTCACGGAACCAATCCAGGCTGCATTTTCCCAAGTGAGTTTCGTCACTGGATCGGGCGCTTCCTGCAACCAGGCGTTGTTGATGTAGCGGCCATCATAGACACTGGAGTCAGCCACGAGCACCACTTCAGGCGCTTCATCCGTAGGTGCTGCCGCAGGTTTGGCCTTGGCAATGAATTCAGCAACAGCGGCCACATTCGGCGCTGCGGTAGCCTTGGCGTAGGCGGAGCCTTTGAGGAAGCCGTCACGCACGGTGAAATTCCATTTCGTTTCGTCGAGGCTACCCGCCACAACGGCGAAGGTGTCGCGCACGGCGGTGTAAGCAGCGTCCTGAGCGGGGGCAGCAGGAGCGGCACCTGCGGCGGCGGGCGCAGCAGCTTCGGCAGGACCGAGCTTCTTGCGGCCCAGAAGTGCCAGCAGGATTTCCACATTGCTAGATCCGTCATAGAGCGGCGCGATCATCGGCTGTACAATCGAGTAGGTGCCATCGGCAGCGCGCAGATCGCCCCATGACTCAAGGTAGTGAGCCGCAGGAATGTGCAGCGCAGCCTGACGTGCGGTGACGTTTTTCTGAGCGCCTGAGTGAATGAGATTCACGCCTTTGTCAGAAACGAGTTTGGCCAACGCGGCTGCGTCAGGAGCATCGTAATAGAGGCTGGCGGATGTCAGCGAAACCAGGGTCTTCACCTGGCCACCGGCAATAGCGCCTTGCAGATCAGCGAAAGTGCCAAGCTCAGGAGCGGGAGCGGCTTGGAGCAGTTCAATGGTCGAGTCGTAAGCACCGAGGGCGCTGTTGATCGAGGCGACGAGCGCATGCACTTCGGCACCGTAGCGGGAACCAGCGAGCACAACGGCCTTGCCTTTGTTGTCGATCAAATCACGCACCGCAGGAGCGATCCATTCTTTGAGACCCGCAGGCGCGGTGTCGGCCAGCGCCTTGGCGGAGGTGTCTCCCAACTGAGCAGCGATCAAAGCCGCAGCCACGGGGATCAGGCTTGCCGCAAGCGGCTTGCGGTGATCGGCCATGCCGCCGGTCAGTGTGTAACGGTTTTCCAGGACGTAGAGGCGGTTCATGTCCGCCGTCTTCACTTCCTTAGCACGGTGCTTGGTGAAAGCAGAAATCGGCTCGCCTGCCACGGGGTCAACACCGAGGAAATCGCAGTCGAGGGAGAGGATGCGTGTCGCAGAACCCAGCTTCACGAAGGGCTTCACTCCGGCACCAAACACGGCCTTGTTGGCAGCGGTCTGGCCTTCGCCACCCACGGCTTCGTATTGGAAGAGTTTGACCTGAGGATAGGCGGTCTTCACTTCAGCGAGCAGACGCTGATAGGTCGGGGAGGTCGAGTCTCCCACCACGATGCCAAGGCTGGCACCCGAGGTCTTTTTCGCTTCAGCGACAGCAGCAGCAATCAGGTCGTTCGCCTTGGCCCAGGAGAGTTCCTTGCCAGCGCCCATTGGCTTCTGCGAGCGCTCAGGATCGTACAAATCCAGCACGGATGCCTGAGCAAAGCTGTTGATGCCACCACCCAGGGGGTGCAGGGGATTGCCAGCAAGATGGGTCGGACGACCTTCATGCGTGGTGACCACGAGAGGCACCGCACCACCGCTTTGCGGCATCGACGTAGCGTAGAGCAAGGACTTGCCAGGAATCATCCACTCAACGTGCTGAGTGTAGGGCAGGATGTTAACGAGCGGACGGCGGCAGCTTGCCAGACCCATCATGCCCACGCTGGCACCCATGATCTTCAAGAATTCACGGCGGCTGTTCTCACGCTCTTCCTCGTTTAGGGTGTCCCCCTCGGGGAATTCACGGCCCAGATTTTTCAAGAAATCTTCACGACGGTCCAGTTCGGCGACACTGCGCCAATAGCGCTTGGCGTTTTGCGGCTCCTCAGGATGCTTCCAAATTTTTTTCATGTGTCAGAAAAAGGGGCGCGGGTTAGCGGTGGCAGGCGGTGCAGGATTCCGGCGGCTGAATCTGCCAGTGCTTCTTGATCTGGGTGCCCACTTCAGTCTGGGTCACGTCTTTACCGTAAGTTTTCTCAGCCAAAGCGAGCACCTGTTCAAGGTTCTCGGCCTTGGCACCAACACCACCGATCGTGGTGGCGATCTCGTCCACAGGAACCTTCTTGTCGAGCAGTCCTTTGTAGAAGTCAGCACGCTTCAGATCGCCGGCCTTGTAATCAAGCTTGGTGACGAACTCGAGAGGGCGCAGGTTCTTTTCAGGATTGCGGTGGCAGTCAAGGCACCAGCCCATCGACTGCGGCTGATCGTGGCGGACGACTTCCATCTCAGTGATCTTGCCGTGGCAGGAAACGCAGGAGATTCCGCGGTTGAGATGGGCGCTGTGATTGAAATAGACGTAGTCCGGTGCCTTGTGGACTTTGACCCAGGGGATGGACTTGCCGGTTTCGTTGGCTTTGATGACCATCTCCAGCTTGGGAGAATTGCTGCGGATGTTGCCTTTGCCCGGGCCATGGCAATTGAAGCAGGTCTGATTCGTCGGGACGTTCGAGTGGCTGGAGGTCTCACCAAAGCTATGGCAGTATCGGCAATCGAGCGCGAGCTGGCCCGCGTGGATTTTATGTGAGAATGGCACCGGCTGCGTCGGTTCATAACCTACGCGAGTGTATTTCGGTGTGAAGTAGTAGGCAATGCCGACACTCACGCCGAAGGCAATGAACACGACGGCAATGGCGAGCTTGAGCGGCAGCCAGTTGGTCCAACGCGGAAAAAAGTTACCCATAGAAAGTGTCAGCAGATGAGCTTGTGAAAAATTTCACAAGGAGATTCAGAATATGAAAGCATGAGCAAGTTTGCAACCGTCATGTTGTTTTTTTTGAACTTTTATGCACAATCCTTGTCTATTGCGAACCTGTCGCAAAAAAAGCGCCTCTTTGGAACGCGTTTCCTCAACCCCACTCGACCCAGAGCACATTGTGCTCAAAATCCAGGGTCACACGGTAGTCTTCCAGCAAATACGTGCCCAGACGTGACGGCCCGGGCATGACATCCACCTGCGCAAAGGGGTAATAGGAGCCAAATAAGCCGAGAGCGTTGAACTCCAGCACGCGGACATTGGCCTCCGTGGGAGTCTGCGCACCACCGACACCTGTGATCAGGTAGTTCCCGCCCACATGCCAACCGCCGTTTTTGTAGCCCAACAGCGTTGCAACGCCGTGATTAAGTTGTACGCCAAAAATGGAGCCTGAATCAACCACTGCCTCCCAGGACAGCTTGCCGTATTTGAGCACCGTGGTTGGGACTCCGCGCTTCATGCTGAGGTTCGCCTTGTGACTATGCTTGCGCACGGGCCCCGCAAAACTGCGAGTGAAGCCAAACTCAAACTGGTCCTTCAAAAAATCGAGCGTGGCATACTTGCAGTTTTTGGCCAGCATGTTCACACCCAGCAGGGATATCCCCAGATGCTCCTTGAGAATGCCCGCACCTACGGTGGTGCGCTGCATGCGAATGATGCAGGGCAGGTTGTCCAGCCGCCAAGAACCGATCTGCAGCGTCGGAATGAGCGCCCCCATGCCCGGCACCTTTTCCAGTACTCCCGCCATGGTGGGTCGTACCTGTGGTACCGTGCGCATGCCAAATTCCACCGCCTGCTCCGCATCAAACACACTCAGGGCCGCTCCAGTGTCGAGCATGTACTTTTTCGGTTTGTGACCATTGAGGCTGACTTTGATGTACGGAACGCCTCGCTCATAGTACATGGGCACCTTGAGCACGCCCTCCGGCGGCGGCACACTGCGCGTGCGTAGGTTGGCACTGCCTTTTTTTGCCTGCTCGATTTCAGCCGTAGGAATCGCCTGTGCCTGCAACTGCTGCTGCAATTTCTCCGGCACCGCCTCCCGTTTCACTGCAAACGACTCCGCACATCCCGCGAGACCTGCCATGGCGATGACCGCCGGTGCAACTTTCAAGACGCTGGTGAAAAGCAGGCGATTCATGCGGCGCAAGCCATCCATTGCGGCGTTGCGGCTGTCAACCGCAGCCGCAGAGAAGAATTCGGCTCAGCGCTCCAGCCAAAGCGCATTGCCACGAAAATCCAGCGTCAGACGCGTGCCCTGCCAGAACCGTGAACCCACGCGCCTGGGTCCCGGCATGACATAAAGAATGGTACCTGGGTGCGTCTCGCCACACAGCGTGGTCGCAGGCACTTGAATCGTACGCGCACCCACCTGGTCTGCCCGAACGCTGCCACCCACACCCGTGAGGATCAAGTCATGCCCCATGCCTATGCCATCGTTCGCATGCCCCAGGATGAACCCGAATCCACTACGGCGTCCCACGCGACGCCGCCCGAGCTCACACGAATGACGGGCAGCCCATTGACCCAGCGCAGTGGCGTACGTGTGACCGCTCCGCTAGTGGGCTGAAATGCCCGCGCAAAACCCAGCTCCACACTGCCGCGCTGGTAATCGATGGTCATGAAACTGCAATAACGGCGCAAATGATCCAGGCCAAGAATGGCACTGCCAACGCCACCGGACCGAAAACTGGAAACACCACGCACCAGACAGGGCACGTCCGTGGCACGCCATTGGCCGAGTGCCATTGTGCTCATCACCGCCTGGCTGGCACCGGTGCTGCCATGCACGCCGCGCACCTGCACGCGGCTCGCGCTGGTGGGCAGCAGCAGCAGAATGGTGCCATGCCCATTGATGCTGGCCATGACTTGCGGTGTCCCTGCCCGCAGTTGCATCGGCACCACGACTTCAACCGCAGGATTCTGCGGTGCCACCGGCGGTAGCGGCAGCATGCAGGAAGAAAGCAAACACGCGAGCAGAAGGACGGAGAGCTTTTTCATGGGGCTGCCACACGCATAAACGCAATCCATTCAGGTGCATCCAGTCGTTCTGTGCAAATCGCACACAAATCCTTGTGCGCAGCGGCGTATTGTTGGAGGTTTCCGTTCTCCTCCCGCCAACCGCCTCATGCGCGACTACTTCATCCGCCGCTTTTTACTCATCATTCCGACTCTGATCGGGGCGACGTTGGTGGTGTTCGGAATCACCCGGGTGACCCCGGGTGGTCCGATGGAACGGACGATGCAGATGGCAATGATGAATGAGAAGGGCGGGGGCAAAAACGCAGGTGCCTCGCTTTCCGAAGAGCAACTTGCCGACTTGGCGGCCTACTATGGGTTCGACAAGTCCTTTCTATACGCCTACGGCATGTGGCTGGGCGTCCTGCCACGGGAAGACACAGCGCAGTTTGTAAAGTTTGCAAAGGACGTGAAGGAAGTGCCGGTCAGCTTGAAGGTGCTGCTGCCCCGGAAGCAGTGGACTGCAACCAATGCATACAAAGTCACCCCGGCCACGCTTTCGCGCGATGGGAAGCTCATCGCGTCCGATCCCACCGCATTGGAGGGTTGGAAGACACGAGTGGAGACTGAGAAGCAGCGCGTGGTAGTCTACCGGCCGGTCTTCAAGGGGATGCTCCACGGCTACTTCCACCTCTCCACCAGCTACAACCAGCCGGTGCTGGAGATGATGCTGTCAAAGATGCCAGTTTCCATCTTCTACGGCCTGGTTAGTTTCATCCTTAGCTATCTGGTGTGCATTCCCCTGGGCGTGCTGAAGGCGATCAAGCATCGCACGATGATCGACAACGTCACCTCACTGCTGATTTTCATCGGCTACTCCATTCCGGGCTTCCTGCTGGGCAGTCTGCTGGTGGTCTACCTAGCCGCACGGCATGGCTGGTTTCCGACCGAGGGTTTCACCGGTGAGAACTTCGCTTCGTTGGGCTTTTTCGGCAAGGTGTGGGACGTCATCCATCACGCGATTTTGCCGCTCGTTTGCTACATGATCGGCAGCTTCGCCTTCATGACCATGCTCATGAAAAACAACCTCATGGACAATCTGGCGGCGGACTATGTACGCACGGCCATCGCGAAAGGTGCCAGCTTCCGCCGGGCAGTGATTGGCCACGCTCTGCGGAACTCGATTATCCCCATTGTCACCACGCTGGGGAGCATCACGACTATTTTTGTGGCGGGCTCCATGCTGATCGAGAAAATCTTCCAGATCGATGGCTTTGGCCTGCTGATGGTGCAGAGCATCTCCGACCGCGACTACCCGCTGGTGATGGGCATCCTGACCTTTGACGTGATCCTCATCATGCTGGGCAACATCCTGTCTGATTACCTGGTGGCGCTGACTGATCCACGCGTCCGTTTTGAATGAACCTCCACGCCGCATGACCTCACGCACCACCGGCATTTGTTTTCTTGTGTTCGCGGTTTTATCCGCAGTCTTCCGGCTGTTGCGTGTGCTGGTGCCGGTGTTCAAGACGCCGTTTTTAGGAGGAGACGTGCTGGGCTTTATCCTGCTGGCGCTGGTGGTGGGCTTTGGCCTTCGCTTGATGTTGCGCACCCAGAACGAGTGGCAGTTCAGCCCGCTGACCTTGAAGCAGCTTCGGCGCTTCCGCTCACTGCGGCGGGGTTATGTGTCATTCGTGGTGTTGGTGGTGCTGTCAGGGCTGGCCTCGCTGGACAATCTCATCGTGGGCAAACGTGCCCTGGTGGTGAAGCAGGACGGTCATTATTATTTTCCCTTTCTCCGCAGCGATTTCCTCCCTGGCAAAACCTTCGGCTTCGACTCCTCCGCCGAGGTGGACTACCGCGAACTTCAGGAACGCTGCCGGCTGGAAAACAAGGGCGACTGGGTGCTGATGCCACTGGTTCCTTATTCGCCCAAGCTCGACTCGCCTCCGACCATCGAGATATTGGACCTGCATGAAAATGTGCTGTGCCTGCCAGGCTCCACGCGCCCGTTGGACGGCACGGCCTACACTGTGTTCGTGACCAACATGAAACAGAAGCGCCAGGAGTTCCAATTCCGCAAAGGGGTGAAGCATGGCGACTTCCGCGGCTGGAACGAGGCAGGTGAGCAGGTCGAGAAAGGCCGGTATGAGAATGGCAAACGCGTGGCCTACACCGACTTTAGCACAGGCAAGGCAGCGGCCTTGGAGCCGATGGCTCATGCGGAATGGAAGAGGCTGGTCTATCCGCCCTCGGAGCCGTCCGCCATTCACAAGCACTACCTGGGCACCAACGGCACCGGCCAGGATGTGCTGGCCATGCTTTATGGCGGCTGGCAACAAGTGCTGGTGGCGTCAGTGCTGTTTGTCACCCTTGTTTTTGGTGTGGGTATCATCGTGGGCGGAGCATTGGGCTATTTTGGCGGCGTGGTGGACATTGTGGGCCAGCGGCTGATTGAGGTGTGGTCGGTACTGCCGTTCCTTTTTTTGGTCTCCATTGTCAGCGCTCTGGTCAGTCCCACCCTGACGGTGCTGGTGGTGTTGATCGCCGCATTTGGCTGGATGAGCACCACGAGCTACCTGCGCACGGCGGTTTACAAAGAAAAGACGCGTGACTACGTGGCTGCCGCCCGCCTGCTCGGTGCCAGCACACCGCGCATCATCTTCCGCCAGGTGCTGCCGAACGTCATTGCCATACTCGTCACGCTGGCACCGTTTGAGGTGTCCGGTGTCATTACCTCTCTGGCTGCGCTGGACTTCCTGGGCTTCGGCCTGCCGCCAGACGAGCCAAGCTGGGGCCGCCTGCTTCACGAAGGGGTCGATAACTTTTCCTATCCCTGGATCGTGAGCAGCGCCTTCGCCGCCATGGCCTCCGTGCTGGTGCTGATCACCTTTGTCGGCGAGGCCGTGCGTGAGGCGTTCGATCCAAAGAAGTTCACCATCTACGAATGAAGCGAGAGATCACAGTGGAAGGAACGGCAGGTTCCAGCAATCGGCGCACGGCGACGTTCATGCTGCTTGCCACGGCGGCATGTGTTGTGCTGTCTGCCTGCAAGCGCAGCGATGACGACCGTTTCCCGCCCTATGACAACACCGCCGAGGTGGAGGCGGACTGGAAGTCGAAGCCGAATTTTTACCAGTTCAAGACGCTTGCCGACGTGCCAGCGAACCTGAAGTGGGAGAATGGCCTGGATCTGCCGGAGATCGGTGATCCGGCGGCGAAGAAGGGCGGCACCTTCAACTTCGACATGCCAAACTTCCCGCCCACGCTGCGTTTCATCGGGCCGGAGGGCGGCAACACCTTCCGTGGCGAGCATTACGACAACATCGAGATGAACCACGTGGCGCGGCACCCCAACGTGGACAAATGGATGCCGTGCCTGGCGAAGGAGTGGGCCATCAGCGAAGATCGCAAGACGGTGTTTTTCAGGCTCGACCCGGACGCCACCTATTCCGACGGCGTCAAGGTGACGGTGGAGGATTATTTCATGTTCTTCTATGTCTCGATGTCGAAGTACGCGAAGGATCCGTACAAGGCGGACTATTTCCCGCGCGAGTTTGCTGCGGTCACGAAATACGACGAGCACACGATGTCCATCACGCTGACCAAGGTGAACCCCGACCCGGTGCTAATCGCGAACCTCATGCCTCTGCCGCGGCACTTCTTCCGTGAGTTTGCCGAGGACTTTCCGGCCCGTTACCAGTGGCGCAAAATGCCGACCACGGGCGCCTACGACATCCTCCCGGAGGATGTGAAGTTCGGCCGCAGCATCGCCCTCCACCGGGTGAAAAACTGGTGGGCCAAGGACAAAAAGTACTACAAGCACCGCTTCAACGCCGATCGCATTGTGTACCGCATGGTCAGCACGATTGACAAGAGCTTTGAACTGCTGCGACAGGGAAAGCTGGACTTGTTTTCCAGCAGCGCCCAAATGCTGCCGCCGACCTTCTGGTATGACCGTGGCGACGTACCCGAGCTGCTAAACGGCTACCTCGAGCGCTACACTTTTTACAACCAGTATCCTCGCAACCCGCGCTGCATTTACATCAACACGAGCAAGCCGTTGCTGGACAATCTCGATGTACGCGTGGGAGTGCATCATGCCTTTGACATGGAGAAGGTCATCTCCGTCGTGCTGCGTGATGACGCCTTGCGCATGCAGAGCGCCTTCGCAGGCTTTGGCCGTTTCACCAGCCCCAAGCTGCGCGCACGCACGTATGACCCGGCCAAGGCGCGGGAGGCGTTTGCCAAGGCGGGCTTCACCAAGTCAGGGCCCGACGGCGTGCTGATGAACGCGGAGGGCAAGCGTCTTTCCTTTGTGCTCTCCATTGGTGCCATGCCGCTCTACACCCAGGCGGGACTGATCTGGAAAGAAGGCGCGCTGAAAGCCGGCCTTGATCTGCAGATCGAGTCGCTGGACTTCACCCAGCTCTTCAAGAAAGGCAGCGAGAAGAAGCATGACCTGATCCTTGCGGGTTTCGGGGCCGGGCCGCCCTATCCAGAGTTTTGGCAGTTCTATCACAGTGACAACGCCTATGAGAAAATGCCGGACGGTACCCGCAAGCCGAAGACGGACACCAACAACTTCACCCAGACCGCCGACCCTGAGCTGGACAAGTTCATCATCCAGTGCCGTGAAGCGCCGAATGAGGACGAGGTGCAGCGGCTTAGCTGGATCATTGAGGAGGAGGCGCAACGACGCGCCACTGAGATCCCCACCTGGGAGGTGCCGCTCTACCGCTACTTCCACACGCGCTGGCTGCGCTGGCCCGCCGACGGCAACTGCAAATTCAGCCGCGAGGGGCAGGACAGCTTCGTGTGGTGGATCGACGAGGACATCAAGAAAGAGACCCTTGAGGCCATGCGCGTGGGACGCAGCTTCGGCGAGAAGAGCCGTGTCTTCGACCAGTATCAGGACAAGCCATGAGCAGCACCACCCCCATTCTCGAAGTCAGAGACCTCGTCACCGCATTCGACACCGATGCGGGCCGCATGACCGCGGTTGATGGCATTCGCTTCGATGTACCACGTGGCAAGACCTTTGGCATCGTTGGTGAATCCGGCTGCGGCAAAAGCGTCACCGCCTTCTCCATCACCCGCCTGCTGCCACAGCCGCATGGCCAGATTCTTGGTGGCAGCATTCACTTTGAAGGCCGTGATCTGGCGTCACTGCCCATCAAGGAAATGCAGCAGGTGCGAGGTAGGGACGTTAGCATGATCTTCCAGGAGCCGATGACCGCACTGAACCCCGTGCAGACCGTGGGCCGTCAACTTGCCGAAGCTATTTTGCTTCACACGCAATGCAGTCTGGCCGAGGTGCAGGCACGCAGCATCGACATGATGAAGAAGGTGCGCATTCCAGCGCCCGAGCAGCGCCTCAACGAATACCCGCACCAACTCAGTGGCGGCATGCGGCAGCGCGTGATGATCGCCATGGCGCTGATCAACAAACCGAAGCTCTTGATCGCCGACGAGCCGACCACCGCGCTCGATGTCACCGTGCAGGCACAGATTCTCGAACTGATCGCCGATTTGCAGAAGGAAATGGGCATGAGCGTCATTCTCATCACGCATGATCTCGGCGTGATCGCCCAGGTGTGCGATGAAGTGGCGGTGATGTATGCGGGTCG
>Ga0214188_100089_pt1 | contig 24136 bp, 14 predicted proteins | sample TroBogEpilimnion_5_FD_153026 | JGI IMG/M metagenome (GOLD analysis project Ga0214188, IMG submission 153026) | Freshwater microbial communities from Trout Bog Lake, WI - 01JUL2008 epilimnion | ecosystem: Environmental > Aquatic > Freshwater > Lake > Epilimnion/Euphotic zone | place: Trout Bog...
TTGCATGAGTCCTCCACATGCCATGAAGTCTTTGACTCTGATTTTCCCGTTCCTGCTGCTCTTCAGCCATTCATCACTTTCGGCGGCAGAGAAGCCCATCGTGCTGTGGCCTGCGGGAGCTCCGGGGGCTCTGGGTACGGCAGCGAAGGACATCCCGACGCTCACTCCTTATTTGCCAGAGAAGGCCAGCAGTGCCGCGATGCTGCTCATTCCGGGCGGCAGTTATTCGGGCATCTATGAGGGGCAGGCGGAGCCGTTTGCGCGCTGGCTCAATGAACAGGGCATCACAGCCTTTGTGCTGCGTTACCGGCTCGGCAGTGCGGGCTATCGCTATCCCGCGCAGCTTCAGGACGCGGTGGAGTCCATGCGACAGATCCGTGCCGGTGCCGCACGCTGGAAGATCGACCCCGCGCGCATCGGCGTGATGGGTTTTTCCGCCGGAGGGCATCTCGTCTCCACCTTGATCAACCGCCCTGAAGACGGCGAGATCGACGGCCGCACTCCCAGCGTGAGTCCGCGCCCTGATCTTGCCATTCTCTGCTATCCCGTCATCAGCATGACCACCAAGCCGCATGCGACTTCGCGCAAGATGCTCATTGGTGACAAGCCAAGCGACTCACTCATCCGCAAGACCTCCAGCGAGCTGCAGGTGCGCCCCGGCCTGCCGCCCTGCTTTCTCTGGCACACCAGCGAGGACAAACTGGTGCCCGTGGAGCATGCGCAGCTCTATGCCGCCGCTTTGCATCAAAACGGCATTCCCCACGAACTCCATCTCTACCAGCATGGCGACCACGGCACCGGCCTCATCGGCACGCAGCACCCATGGTTCACGGATCTGGTGTTCTGGCTGAAGGCGCAAAAATGGATCTCTGAACCTTGAGTTCAACTCGCTGACACAAACCCGCTTCACCCGCGTTCAGAACTGACCATGAAATTTGTCCCGGCCAGCCTGGCCTGCTCCGTCCTTTGCGCTTCGCTGCTCCTGTCCTCCGCACAGGGAGCCGCCAGGCCGAACATCCTCTTTCTCTTTGCCGATGATCAGCGCTTTGATACGCAGAGCTGCGCCGGACATCCCATCGTGCAGACACCCACGGTGGACAGTCTCGCTGCACAGGGCGTGCGTTTCAGCAATGCCCACGTCACCACGGCGGTGTGCTGGGTCAGCCGTGCGGTGGTGCTGACGGGCCAGTGGGCGCGGTCCCATGCGCAGCGCGATGCCATCCCCACCGTGAAGCCGGAGGCGCTGGCCACCATGTATCCCGTGCTGCTGCGCGCGGCAGGCTACCGCACCGGCCACATTGGCAAGTGGCACATGATCTCGCCGCAGGGCTTCAAGCCGGAGCAGCAGTATGACACGTACGAGGCCATCGGCCGCAATCCGTATTTCAAAACGATGCCGGACGGCACCAAGCGCCACGAAACCGACCTCGTGTGCGACAAAGGCATCGAGTTCATCAAATCCCAGCCAAAAGACAAACCCTTCGCGCTGAATCTTTGGTTCAATGCCGCGCATGCGGAAGACAACGACCACCGCCCCGGCATTGGCCTGTATCCCTGGCCACAGTCCACCGATGGCATGTATGCGGACCGCTCCATCCCACCCGCACGCCTGGGAGATCCCGCCATCTATGAGGCGCACCCGCAGTTCCTCAAAGACTCCATCAACCGCGAGCGCTGGTTCTGGGGCTACGACACGCCGGAAAAGTTTGAGATCAACCTGCGTGCCTACTACCGCATGATCAGCGGCATCGACAAAGCCATCGCCCGTGTGCTTGCCGCGCTGAAGGAGGCCGGGCTCGCCGACAACACGATCATCGTCTATTCCGGCGATAACGGCTACTACCTCGGAGACCGCGGCTTTCAGGGCAAGTGGTCGCACTATGAGGAGTCGCTGCGCGTGCCGATGATCGTCTACGATCCGCGCCTTCCCAAAGAACAACGCGGACGCGTGGTGGATGACCTCGTGCTCAATGTGGACCTGCCCGCCACCTTCATTGACTGGGCCGGAGTGAAGCGCCCGGACGCCTACGAAGGCCGCAGCCTTTCAACGCTGATCGAAGGCAAGGGCACTGACAAACCCTGGCGAGACCACTTCTTCTGCGAGCACCTCGACCTCGCACCCACGCTCACCTGGGAGGGCATCCGCGGCCAGCGCTACGTCTATGCGCGCTACTTCGATCAGAAGCCCGCGTATGAGTTTCTGCATGACCTGGAGACCGATCGCGATGAACTCAAGAACCTCGCCACCGATCCCGCGCACGCCGAAGCCCTGCAGAAAATGCGCGCGCTATGTGACTCCGAGATGAACTCCCGCGGCGGAGCCCTGCTGCCGATGGACCAGCGCGGTGCCCGCAAAGCCGCCGCCAAGAAAGGTGCAAGCAAGAAGGCCAAGGCCGACAATTGACCTCCATGCAACGCCTCCTTGTCTTCCTGGCCTTGTGCTTCGCCGTGCCCTGCTCCTTTGCAGCGGCACCGAATGTGATCGTCATCATGGCCGATGATCTGGGCAGCGTAGACCTCGGCTGCTATGGCTCCAAAGATCTGCACACACCGCATGCGGATGCGCTGGCGCGGCAGGGCCTGCGCTTCACGCAGTTTTATGCCGGTGCGCCGGTGTGCTCGCCATCGCGTGCCTGTTTGCTGACGGGCCGCTACCCCGTGCGCGCAGGCGTGCCGGGAAATGCAGGCACACAGCACGGGCAGAAGGCGGGCCTGCCACCGTCTGAGGTGACTCTGGCGGAGGTGTTCAAGAGTGCTGGCTACGCCACGGCGCATATCGGCAAATGGCATCTCGGTTACAACGAGACGATGATGCCAAACGCGCAGGGTTTTGACCACAGCTTCGGGCATATGGGCGGCTGCATCGACAACTACTCGCATTTCTTCTACTGGAGCGGACCCAACGTGCATGACCTGCACCGGAACGGCGTCGAGGTCTTCGAAGACGGTCGCTATTTTCCCGATCTCATGGTGAACGAGGCGTCCGGCTTCATGGAGAAGCACCGCGCCGATCCCTTCTTCATCTACTTCGCCATCAACATGCCGCACTACCCTTATCAAGGTGAAGCCAAATGGCTGGAGCACTTCAAGGACCTGCCGCTGCCGCGCCGGCTCTACGCCGCCTTTGTGGCCAGCCTGGACGAGCGCATCGGCAAGCTCGTCGCCAAGGTGGATGAGCTCGGCCTGCGCGAGCGCACGATCATCGTCTTTCAAAGCGACAACGGCCACTCCACCGAGGAGCGCGCGCATTTCGGCGGCGGCAGCGCCGGGCCGTACCGTGGCGCGAAGTTCAGCCTGTTTGAGGGCGGCATCCGCCTGCCCGCGATGATTTCCTGGCCGGGCAAACTGCCGCAGAACGAAACGCGCGGCCAGATGGTCCACGCCGCCGACTGGATGCCCACGCTGGCTGAATTGTGCAGTGTGAAAACGCCCGCCGTGAAGCTCGACGGCCGCAGCCTCGTGCCCGTGCTGAAATCTGCCGACGCCCCCAGCCCGCATGACGCCCTGCACTGGCAGATGGGCGACTCCTGGGCCGTGCGCGAAGGCGACTGGAAGCTCATCATCAACGCCCGCGACACCACGAAGGGAGACACCGGCAAGGAACGTTTTCCCATCTTCCTCAGCAATCCCACCACCGACCCCGGAGAGAAAACCAACTTCGCCGACCAGCAGCCCGACCTCATCAAACATCTGCGCCAACTGCACGACACCCTTTACACTCAACCATGAAAGCCCTCGTCCTCATCCTTTCGTCATTCTGCCTTCTGGCTTCGTCTTTTGCCGCTCCTGCGAAGCGCCCCAACATCCTCTTCATCGTCGTGGACGACCAGTCACCCTTTGACTTCAAGTTCTACAACCCCAAGTCGCCGCTGCAGTCACCCAACATCGACAAGCTCGCGGCAGAAGGCATGGTCTTTGATTCCGCGCGTCACATGGGCTCGTTCAGCGGCGCGGTGTGCACGCCTTCACGTCACATGATCATGAGTGGGCGCAGCGTGTGGCATCTGCCCATCGGCCCGGGGGCCAAGGAGCACTGCCCGCCGAATCTGGAACTGAACACGCTGGCCGCAGTGTTCAATCGCGCCGGTTACAAAACCATGCGAACCTGCAAGCAGGGCAACTCCTACGAGGGTGCCAACAAGCAATTCACCGTGCGCCATGACGCCACCAAACGCGGCGGCACGGATGAAACTGGAAGCACCTGGCATGGCGACCGCGTGATGGACTACCTCAACGAGCGCGAGGTGAAGAAGAACACCGACCCCTTCCTCATCAACTTCGGCTTTTCTCATCCTCACGACACTCGTGACGGCCGCCCCGAGCTGCTGGCGAAATACGGTGCCACCAATCACGAAGATCCAAACACGCTGCCTGCGCTGAATCCCAAGCAGCCCATGCTTCCTCCCAACTACCTGCCCGCGCATCCCTTCAACAACGGCGATGCCAACGTGCGCGATGAAGTGGAAGTCAGCGGCGTGTGGAGAAACCGCGATGAAGCCACCATCCGCAACGAGATCGGCCGCGAGCACGCCTGCAATGAGAACATCGACATCCAGATCGGCCGCGTGCTGGAGAAGCTCAAAGCCATGGGCGAGATCGACAACACCTACATCGTCTACACCGCCGATCACGGCATCGCCATTGGCCGCCACGGATTGCAGGGAAAACAAAACCTCTACGAGCACACCTGGCGCGTGCCCTTCATAGTCAAAGGCCCCGGCATCAAGCCCGGCTCCCGCGTGCCGGGAAACATCTACCTGCTCGACATCGTGGCCACGCTTTGCGACATCGCCGGCATCCCCGCACCGGAGAGCAATGAAGGCCTCAGCTTCAAGCCCGTGCTCGAAGGCAAACAAGCCGCCATGCGCGATGTGATGTACGGCGTCTATTGCGGCGGCACCAAGCCCGGCATGCGCTGCGTGCAGCAGGGCGACTGGAAGCTCATCAAGTACGACGCCATGAACGGCGCCGTGCATGAGACCCAGCTCTTCAATCTCGCCGCCAATCCTGATGAACTCCTCAAGGAGCACGGCAGCAAAGACCCATTGAAGACCAACCTCGCCAGCAATCCCGACTACGCCACCAAGCTCGCCGAAATGGAAGCCCTGCTCCTCGCCGAAATGCGCCGCCACGATGATCCCTACCGCCTGTGGAACCAGCCCGATGATGGACTGACTCCGCCGCCGGAGCCTGCTCCGAAGCAAAGAAAAAAGCAGAAGTAAAAACATGGACAAGCCCTGGCCATTCAGCGATCCGCCAAACACCATGGCGTTTGTCTCGCGATCCTATTTTCACACTGACCCCATCTGTCGTGTCTATCACAGTTGGGAAGATGGCAGTTGGGAATTCCACCCAGACGGGGACGCATCAGATTCCGACATAATGATAGTATGTTTGCATGACGTCTTGGACAGGGACCCCTCCATAGAACAGCTTTCAGATCTACCGGATGGCTGGATGGCTGAGCGAGCTCACCAATCTACCCCGTGGGCCAGGCAGAAGGCTCACCCATATCCTGTGCATGCGGATGATGGCTTCTATTTGGACGATGCCACAGAGTATGAGCGGCTGTATCCAGAAGTTTACCAAATCCCATCACCAGAACTGCGTGAGAACCTTCATCCTGGCCAGTTGGCAAAGTTAATTTTTCGTTTTGCGGGCGAAATGGCAGACCGACAAAATAACGAGTGCGAACGGATGTGGGTGGAAATACTGGAAAAAGATGACGACTACGGCCACTACCGAGGCCGCCTCCTCAACCAGCCGAAGCTTCATTCAACCATTAGTAAAGGTCATGAGCTTTGGCTTCATCCTGTTCATGTTTTTGCCATCCAAGAAGAAGAGAAATGAAACACTCAGTTCCGTATCTAATGACCTCGTTCATCAAGCTTTTTCTCCTCTTCACTCTCTGTCCTCTTCTCTCTGCTGGCGACGCAAAGCCCAACTTCCTCATTATATTTGCCGATGACCTCGGCTATGGCGATGTCTCGACCTACCATCCGTCGGACTGCCACACGCCGAACATCGACAAGCTCGCAGCGGAGGGCATGCTCTTCCAGAACATGCGGGCCAACTGCACCGTGTGCTCGCCTTCACGCGCGGCGCTGCTCACGGGGCGCTTTCCAGATCGTGTCGGCGTTCCCGGTGTCATTCGCACCAATCCGGATGACTCGTGGGGCTATCTCGCGCCGGGCATTCCGACGATTGGCAATGAGCTGAAGAAGGTCGGCTACCACACGGCGGTGATTGGCAAATGGCACCTCGGTCTCGAACAGCCCAACACGCCGAATGAGCGCGGCTTTGATCTCTTCCACGGTTTCCTCGGCGACATGATGGACAGCTACACCACGCACCTGCGCCAGGGGCACAACTACATGCGCCGCAACGCAGAGGTCATCGACCCCAAGGGCCATGCCACGGACATCTTCGCAGGCTGGGCCGCAGATTACTTCCGCGAACGCGCCAAGGAGAAGCAGCCCTTCTTCCTCTACCTCGCCTTCAACGCACCGCACTTCCCCATCGAGCCTCCCGCTGAATGGGTGGCCAAGGTGAAAGCGCGCGCCCCGCAACTCGATGAAAAACGCGCGCTCAATGTCGCACTCGTAGAACACATGGATGATCGCATCGGCCAACTGCTCGCCGTGTTAAAAGAAACCGGTCTCGATCAAAACACCGTCATCGCTTTCAGTTCCGACAATGGCGGTTCCCTGCCCCATGCACAGAACAACGACCCCTGGCGCGATGGCAAGACCAGCCACTACGATGGCGGTCTGCGCGTGCCCTTCATGGTACGCTGGCCCGGCCACATCAAGGCAGGCTCCCGCAGTGACTACTCCGGCCTGAACTTCGATCTCTTCCCCACCTTCCTCGAGCTCGCAGGCGTGAAACCTTCGCCTGAACTCGATGCCATCAGCCTCGTGCCCATCTTCAACGGCGGCACCATCGAGAAGCCGCGCGATCTCTACTTTGTCCGCCGCGACGGCGGCGCAACCATCGGCGGCAAGAGCTACGAAGCCCTCATCCGTGGCGACTGGAAGCTCATGCAAAACTCTCCCTACAGCCCGCTGGAACTCTACAACCTGAAGAACGACCCCCAGGAAAAGACCAACCTCATCGGCAAGGCACCCAAAGTCTTCAAAGAACTCTCCGACGCTCTGCGCATGCATGTGCAGATCGGCGGCGCCACACCCTGGCAGAAACCTGAAGCGCACGCGCCGTGAAAAATGCGGACGATGCAAGCGCTTCCGTTCAAAACTCCGTACGCGTCACTTTGCTGCTTTCACTTGAACGCAGCTCAATCCAATCAATCTCGACGGGCTGCTCCTGCATGGGCAAGTAAAGACGCACAATGCCGAGCGGGCCGGTGGCGGGAAGTTGCACGGTGATCTCCTGCCAGTCGTCGCCTTTCAGTGTGAAAGGCACACGCTGGGCTTTGTCACCGCCGGGCACCCAGTCGAAGTGCGAGGTGCCGGGTTTGGCCTTGATGTGAAAGGCGGCAGTGCTGGGGCCGCTATGCTTGCTGGCACCGAAGCCGAGGAAGCATTCAAAGCCAATGTTCGTCACGCGCACGATGCCGTTTTTGACCGCCGCTTTGCAGTCGCGGGCCTTCCAGCCTTGCAGGGCGGGATCGCTGTCATCTTTGGCAGGTGCTTTCGCTTTGGCCTTGGGCTGCGGCTTGCCTTCGAGTTCGGGGTGGTACTGCTTGGGATCAAAGGCCGGATTCGGCACCGGCACCACGGCGTGGGTGTCTTTGAGGAAGGCTTCAATCAGCGCGTCCAGTTCTGCTACGCGTGCAGGCTGCTGAGCAGCGAGATTCGTCTTCTCGCTGAGATCGTCCTTCAGATTGAATAGCAAATGCCGATGCACGCCATTCTCACCGCCGTGAAAGATGCGGATGAGCTTCCAGTCATCGCGATGCACGGACACCGCAGGCGGGAGCCAATCCGGCACAGTTCCATAGTGTGGGAAGTATTGGAAGATAGCCTTGCCAGGCAAACCGCCGCCTTTCAGCGCTGGCAGAATGCTGCTGCCATCAAAGCGTTGCTCTGGCGCAGGCTTGAGCGCCAGACCTTCGAGCAGCGTGGGGTAGTAATCCTCGCTCTGCACCAAGACATCACTGCGGCTGCCTGCTTTGGTGATGCCGGGCCAGACGATGATGCCCGGCACCCGCGTACCGCCTTCGAACAAACAAGCCTTGCCACCTCGCAGCGGCACGTTGCTGGTCGGCGTGGTGCCATCCACCTCGTTGTACATGTTGCCGCCGTTGTCTGCGGTGAAAATGATGATCGTGTTGTCCGTGATCTTGAGCCGATCAAGTGTATCGAGCAGCGTGCCGATGGCGTCGTCCATGCTCTCCACCATCGCTGCATAAGTCGGACTGCGCTGCGGATCGGCGGGATTCACACGGGCGCGGTGCTTTTCGATGAGCGCCTTCTTCGCATCAAACGGGGCATGCACGCTGAACATCCAGTAGTTCATGAAAAAGGGATGGCCCTGATGCTTCTCCATGAAGGCCACGGCTTCCTTGGCCATGCGGTCTTCGATGTGCTGATCCGGCACGTCGGGGTCGGCATCAAAGTCGGCAAACTTCCACGGCGCGACATAGCTGCCTGCTGGTCCTGGCCCCGGATGATGCGGCACATCCACATCGAAACCCTGCTGCAAAGGCGAGTAAGGTTCCGGCCCGAGATGCCACTTGCCAAAGTGCCCCGTGGCATAGCCCGCCTCATGCAGCGTCTCCGCCAGCGTGCGGTATTCGGTCTTCAAACGTGTCGTCGGATTCGGCTGCACCACCTTCTGATTGGGCGGCCCCTTCTTGCCCACCGTCGCCTCCAGCACCACCTGAGGCATGTGGCAATTGGGCACAGTGATGCCCGTTCGCGCCGGACTCAGCCCCGTGAGCAGCGCCGAACGCGTGGGTGAACACAACGGACTCGCCGAATACGCCCGCGTGAACGTGATGCCGCGTTTGGCAAGGCGCTCGACGTTCGGCGTCTGGTAAAACTTCGTCGTGCCATAGAGCGTCGTGTCACTCCAGCCCAAATCATCGGCCAGGATGATGATCACATTGGGCTGCGTTGCAGCGAAGAGCGCAGGACAAAGAAAAAGAAGGCAAAGTGAAAAACGTTTCATAGGGTGGAAGCTTTGAAATCGAGCGTGCGAAACTGGGCGGGACCGGCGGGCAGATGCACTCGCACATGGATCACCCGGCCTTTAGCGGGGAGCTGGACTTCGCATGTCTGCCAGTCGTCACTGCTCTTCACTTCAAATGGCGCGCGGTTCGCTGAAAGAAAATCTTTGTCTCCATCCACGCGCCAAGCGATGGCCCCTTGGCCTGAAGCGGCAGTTTTGAAGCTGATCTTGGCGGTAACTGGTCCAGCGAGTTTGAGTTGGCTACGAGTGATGAAGGTGCCTTTGCCGCCTTTGTCAGGTGTGAGCACGAGCACGCCTTCTTTTTCGATCAAGCTGCCGCCACGGGCCTGCCAGCCACGCGTGGCGCTGGTGGTGGGTTCGGCCTCAGGTTTAGGCGCAGGTTTACCTTCGAGATAGAAATCGAAGTAATCATTACAAACGGGAGCCATGGGTCCGAGCGCGAGTCCGGGTGGATTGAGTTCCGCACACCAAGCTGTGAGCTTGGTGCGGAGGCGAGCAGCCACATCAGGGTGCTGCGAGGCGAGGTTGTGCTTTTCCTCCAGATCGGTTGCGAGATCGTACAGATATTCGCGCTCTCCTCCGCGCAAGAGCTTCCAGTTCCCCTCACGGATGGCACTCTGGGCCATCCAGCGCCACATCAGTGCTTCATGCGGTGGTTTGGTGATTTCGCCTTTGAGATAGGGGATGAGGTTCACGCCCTCAAGATCGCCGGACTTCACAGAAATGTCTGCTACAGCAGCTGCCGTGGCTGCGACGTCCAGCGCGCTGATAGGATGCTCGTACGTCTGCCCACCGGGGATCGTGCCGGGCCATGCGATGAGAAACGGCACATGCATGCCGCCTTCAGCCAGCATGCCTTTTTCGCCATTGAGCGGTGTGTTTAGGCTACCATCCCAGCCACCGGCATCACCATTGAGCGGCGAGTCGGTCTTGTGAATCTTGAGTGGTGCGCCGTTGTCGCCGATGAAGAAGATGAGCGTCTTCTCGCTGAGGCTGTTTTGTTTCAACGTGGTCGTGATGAGACCCACGCCATCATCCACCGCAGCAAGCATGCCCAGCGCAGCGCGGCGGCGCTCAGGCATCTCACCGGGAAAGCGGTCCTTATACGACTGCGGCGCGTCCAGAGGCGTGTGTGGTGCGCGGAAGGCGATGTAGAGAAAGAAGGGTTGCTCTTTGTAGCGCTCAATGATGGATGCTGCGGCTTTGGCGCAGCCATCAACGTGATAAACCGAAGGCGGCAGATCGCCCATTGGCCGGTCCTTCCCATCAAGCGTGATGTTGGCCAGAAACTTCTGCTGCCCGTGCTGAGAATACACATGCTTGAAGCCATGCTGGGTGATCTCACTCTGCGGGCCGAGATGCCATTTGCCAAACTGCGCGGTGGTGTAACCGATTTTCTGCAACCGCGTGGCGATGGTGGTCTCCTGGTTGAAGCCGTCCAGTGCGGAGCCGTTGTTATCAAGATTGAAGCGCCCCTGAAACTTCCCCGTCATCAATCCACCGCGCGAAGGCACGCACTGCGGCGCGGTACTGTAGCCGTTTTTGGCAATGACGCCACTGCGAGCCAGCGCATCGAGGTGCGGCGTTTTCACATCCTTCTCCACACCACGAATCCCGAGATCAGCAAACCCATGATCATCCGTGTAGATGACGATGATGTTCGGTTTTTCGGCGGCTTGAGTAAGCCCACAGAGGATGCTGTAGAGTACAAAGAGATAACGTTTCATGGGGCGGCGAGTGTAACGAAGGACATATCCAGACATCTCAGCAAAGGCTGTGGGCAAAGATCAAGGCCACTCAAGTTCAAGAAGAGTGACGCCTTGGCGGGCGAGATTGAAGGTGATGTCACACTGGCCGTCTGCGGATTTGATTTCCGTTTTATCGCTGGCCGTCTCGAGGCGGCTGGCATCTTCAAGCAGGCGGATTTGCTCAGCCGTCGGTGATTGTGGGGAGCCCAGGGCCTGCCAGGCAATGAAAGAGTTGGAGTGTCCTTCATCAATGAGAGTGCGGGTGAGCTTGGGATTACCTGCTGGTGTGCCTGCGAGATTGAGCGTGACCGCAGCAGCAGATCCGGGAATGTCGTCGTCGTGATAATGCCAGGCGAGGATGGTGATGCGTTTATCATGGCGTGCGGCAAGGGCGGAGACATCAGCTTTGCCGCGCACTCCGGTTGTCATGAGTTCGTTGAGCGGAGTTGCACTATCGCTTTCCACATGCAGCCTGCGGCCATCCATGCGGGAGAACATGCGGAAGACGTTGAGTACCGGTTTGTCGATGCCATTCGTGGCCAGCGAACGAAAGCCAGCGTAATAGGGTTGTCCTTCAAATTCGAAGGACCAGGTGAGAGCCCCTTCAAGATTGACTCCGTGCTTTTCGGCGAGGTCGAGCTTGCGCGGAAAAATCGCGGCGGTGTAGCTTGAATACATCGTGCCATTGCGATAGGCGCGATCCGCCCCCTTACAGGCTGCGCAGCCCTCAGGATCAGACTCGCCGATAACTATAGGCGTGTTCTTGAGCTCAGGGTGCTGGGCTATCACACCAAAGGCATCGTTGATATCGCCAAGATGATTGGAGATGCCCATGCGCACATGGCCATCGACCCGTGATGGCTTGCCTTTGGCGTGAAAGGAAATGAAATCCAGCGGTGTGCCTTTCCCACCAGTGGCGAGATTCGTGCCCTTCAGGCAGTGATTGAGGAAGGCCTCCAAGAAATCTCCACCTTTGCCATTGGCAAGATCGGGACCTCCGACCTTTGCTCCGGGGATGGCGCGGCGCACGGCGTGAATGGCGCAGTCATGCAGTTTGTAGAACTCCTCACGCGTACCGCGCCAGTAGTCGATATTGGGCTCATTCCAGGTCTGCCAGTACCATTGCAGCACTTCCTGCTCACCGTATCGGGCCGCACAATGCTTCGCCCATTGATACACAAGCTCCTCCCATTTCCCGAAATCCTTCGGAGGATAGGCCCAGCCCCCGAACAACTCCTCGTATTTGGCATCGGGAAAGTGATGCCGATACGGCTCCGGCTTCGTCGAAAGCGCCTGCGGCATAAAGCCAATCTGCACATAAGGCCGCACGTTATTGCTACGGTAGGCATCAAAGATTCGGTCAACGATGGTCCAATCATAGACCGCATTCCCTGCGGCATCTTCCGTATAGGCATTCGTGGATCCCCACTTCAATCCATGCTCCCCTTTGCCTGTCACCAGCAAACTGTGGGTGCGGAAAAAAACCGCGTCCTTTTTCAATGCGCCCAGTTCACCTAGCAACTCATTGCCATGCCGCATGTAGGCATAGTTTGGCTCGTCCGCCCCAAAGAAGCGCCAGATGGGTTTGAGCAGCCCGCCAGGCTTGGAGGCATCGATCCGCATGCGAACAGGAAAAGGTGTGGAACTTGCCTCATCCCTCGCAGCCAATGAGATGGGGGCTAAAAAAAGGGATAGAACGAAATATTTCATGGGAGGGCGTGCTTAAAACGCACGAGTCAGGCAGAAAGAATAGGCACAGAATGGATTGGATTGGATTCGAAAAGCGTGACTCCACTGCCGGTGCGAGACCTCATTTCATCTGGCCTTCGTTTTCGACTGCTCTGATCCCGGTGCGTCATGGTTCATATGGCCGGGCACCACGGCATCTTTGAGAAACTCCGCCAACCGGGCACGCATAGCGGCGACGCGCGCAGGTTCTGAGAGCTCAAGATTGTTTTTTTCACCGATGTCGCTAGCGAGGTTGTAGAGCGCCAGGGTTTCGCCGAACTCAGCGGTTGTTGCGGCATCAACTTCACTTTTGGCTCTGCCCTTTTTACCTTTGCCTCTCGCTTTGCCGGCTCCTGGAGCGGTTACTTCGCTGTCGGCATCACTGCCGTTCATGACGAGCTTCCAGTCACCCATGCGCAGGGCGGCGACGGTGGGAGATTGCACACAAAGGATGGCGTCATGCGGTGAGGGCGCTCCTTGCGTGAGCATGGGCCAGACGTCCTTGCCATCCAGCGGCGTCTTTTGTTCCAACGATCCGCCGGCGAGCTTCACCAGCGTGGGATACCAGTCCACAGTATGCAATGGCTCTTTGAGGCGTTTGCCAGCGGGGATGTGGCCGGGCCAGTTCACAAAAGCACAGCCGCGCACGCCGCCCTCATAGATGCTGCCTTTGAAAGCGCGTAGGGGCGAGTTGTTGCCTGGAAGCGGGCCGCCGTTGTCAGTGGAGAAGATGATGAGCGTGTTGTCACGCTGGCCGGTGGTTTCCAAAGCTGCGACGATCTGCCCGATGGCCTCGTCCACAGCGGAGAGCATGCCTGCGAGTTTCTGCCGCGCGCCTTTCAGCTCGCCATAGGGCTTGAGGTACTCATCCGGCACTTCATGCGGTGAATGCACACCATTAAATGGCACATAAAGAAAGAGCGGCTTGGCCTTATCCTTTTCTGTGATGATGCGGCAAGCTTCACGCGAGAGCAGGTGTGTGGTGTAGCCTTCTTCTTTGATCTGCTGACCGTCCCGATACCAGTCGAGATCCTGGCCGCGCAGGTGGGTAAAGTAGTCGAGCATGCCAAAGTAGTGGCCGTAATGATGATCAAAGCCGCGCGCGGTGGGAAGATAGGCGGGGTCAAATTCACCCAGGTGCCATTTGCCAGTGATGGCAGTGGCATAACCAGCATCGTGCAATGCATTGGCCAGCGTGCGTTCGGTGAGCGGTAGTCCCCATGTAGCGTGCGGCCGCACGATGGTATAAACGCCCGTGTGCGTAGCGTAGCGCCCAGTCATCAGCGCCGAGCGCGTGGGCGAACAAACCGGCTGGACATAGAGCGACTCCAGCACCGTGCCCGCAGCCGCCAGTTTATCGATGTTCGGCGTGTGGATGTCTTTGCCGCCATTGAAGCCGCAGTCTGCGTAACCCAAATCGTCGATGAGCAGGAAGACGATGTTGGGTTGTTTTTCGGCAGCATTTGATAACGCCGGAGCAAGGAATGACGCAAGCAGCAAAAGGAATGCGAGTGGATGGATGGACATACGTGTCGGTAACGAAGGGTGTGACTTCAACATCTCAGCAAATGCGCATCAGGGTGCCGCCTGCTTTTTCTTCTTTCCCTTTTTCGGCACACTGGTCTCTTGCTTCGCGTTGAGACCATAGTTCGGATTGGGCGTCGGCATCAATGCACCGACCTCTTTGCGCCATGTGATGAGCTTGGCGTGCAACTCTTTCACCTTGTCGGGCTGAGTAGCGGCCAGATTGTTCTTTTCGCCGATGTCCTGGGGAATGTTGTAAAGCTCCAGCGCACCGTCTTCATGCCACTCGATGAGTTTCCAGTCGCCGTCGCGGATGGTGGTGCAGGGTGGGCCACCTTGGTTCGAATAGTGCGGGTAGTGCCAGAAGAGCGGCTTGCCGCGCTGCATCGTTTCGCCTTTGAGTAGCGGCAGAAAGCTCACGCCATCAAGATGCTGCTCAGGCTTCAGCGGCTGGCCCGCGAGCTGTAGCAAAGTGGGGTAAAAGTCTGTGCTGATGACGGGTGAGTCGCAGTTCGTACCCGGCTTCGTCACGCCAGGTGCCACGACGAACATCGGCTCGCGCACACCGCCTTCATACGGCCAGCCTTTGCCAGCACGCAGCGGGAGATTGGAGGTGGGATGTCCCTCCGATGTCGAGAGGCCACCGTTGTCTGACATGAAAACGACAATCGTTTTGTCCTTGAGTCCGTTCTGCTCCAAGGCCGCCAGCACGCGGCCAATGGCTGTGTCAAACTGCTCCAGCATCGCGGCATAGACCGGATTGTTTTGCACGAGGCGCACCTGATTCGCCCGCTCCTTACCCCAAGAATCCGCAGGAGCCTGTTTCGCCTTTTCCTGCCACTTCGCCACCAGATCGGCACGCGCGCCGATGGGTACATGCGGTGCGTTGTAAGGCAGGTAGGCGTAGAAAGGTTTGTCCTTGTTGGCCTCGATGAACTTCACCGCCGCGTCCGTGATGCTGTCCGTATGCTTCGGATCGTCCTGTTTTTTGTCTTTGCCGCCCTTCGGCCCGGTGCTTTTGCTTTCATCATGAGTGAAGCCCTGGTCGCTGGGCATGAAGCCCGCACCGCCCAGATGCCACTTTCCCGCAAAGAAGGTTTCATACCCTGCGTCGCGCAGAGATTCCGCGATCGTGACCTCTGCCAATGGCAACTGACCTGCATTCGGCGCTGACAGCAGTTTGCCCACACGTCCGCCGGGAATGAAATTGGTGATGCCAAAACGCGGCGGATACTTCCCGGTCATGAGACTGCCGCGCGTAGGCGAGCACACACAGCAGGCCGCATACGCCTGCGTGAACTTCATCCCGCGCTTCGCGAGTCCGTCGATGTTTCGCGTTTCATAAAACGTCTTCGGATTGAAGGCCCCGATGTCCATCTGACCGAGATCATCGGCCAGGATGAAGACGATGTTGGGCTTGTCGGCGGCGAAGAGCGCAGGGCAAAATGAAGCAAGAAAGAGAAGGGCGGAGCAAAGGCGGTGCATGGTGGGTGCGCGTGTAACGAACGGCTATGACCGGACATCTCAGCAAATTCTGTGTCGAATTTTGCATCGAGGCTTGTCATTCATGGAGCTGCATTTTAGTTTTAGTCATTATGACCACGAAATCGTCTGCCAGTTCCTCGACTACTACTACCAAACAGTCTGCTGAATACGCCATCTACAAACCGAATGGTCGCGGCACCGGCGGGGTGATCCGTTTTGAGTTCAATCGGAGCAAAGGCGCAGTCTTCGTGGATGCGGCCTCGCAGAGCGGGGAGAAACAGTTCGACTGGGAGCAGAAGATCACCATGAAGTGGGGCCTCTCGGATCTCGGTGCGGTGCTGGCGACGCTGCAAGGCCGCCAGGAGCAGGCCAAGCTTTTCCACCAGTCTGAAAAAGCCAACAGCGCCTTTGAGTTGACCTTCCGCGATGATCCGCAAAAAGCACCGTACTTCATGAGCATGTCACGTCAGGACGCGAGCTCAAAAAGTGTGAAGAAGGTCACAATTCCCGTCACGCATGCCGAGGCCGTGATTCTCGAAACTGCACTGCGGGCTGCGATTACGCGGCTGATCGGCTGGTGAGGTTTGCTCATCCGCGTGAATCTCGTGGTGGAGAAAAGTACGGCTACCAACCAATGTCGCGCAACTTTTTGCAACCGTGTCGTTAAAGTTGAGACTTAGTTTCTTGCCATCTCATCTCGTTCCTATGTCCGTTATGCCGTCTTCTTCCATTTCATCGCTTGGTTATTTGTTCGCGCTGCTTTGCACGATTGCGACAAACCTATCCGGGACTGAGCCCCGTGCCAATGTCTGGCAGCAATCTGGCTGGGGTGGCGGTGGCTTCTTCTATGCGGCGGTGCACCACCCAACGCGTGAGGGAGTCATCTACATGGGAGGCGACGTGAACGGGGTTTACAAAACCGAAGACAACGGGAAGCACTGGCGGGTCATCAACAACGGCATCGCCTCCTATGCGGTGTATGCCATGGCGGTGAGCGCGAGCGAGCCCGAGGTGGTCTATGCGGCGACAGAGGACGGACTGTCCAAGAGCGTGGACGGTGGTGAGCACTGGCGCACGCTGCCGCACACGGGAAAAAAGGAACTGCGCATCACCGGAGAGCGAAAGCTGAGCATCCGCTGCATTGCCGTGGATCCGCGCAATGGCAAGGTGGTCTATGCAGCAAGCCCTGGCGGCAAGATTTACAAGAGCACTGATGGCGGCGAGACCTGGACGGTCTCGTATGAGAAGAAGACGAGCGGCGAGTCCGATGGCTCGCTGCGCATTCAGTATGGCAAGGTCACGGGCGACTACTTTGGAGACTTCGCGCTATCCGTTACACCACCCCAGGACGCGGGCGGCATCCAGGGCATCGGCTTCAGCATGAAAGGCGAGGGCGTGAAGCCCAAGGACTGCTTTCTCATCCTGAAGACATCCTCTGGGCTGGCCTTTCGCAGCCGGAATCTCAATGAGGCCTTCCTAACGACGGAGATGCACGATGTGGTGCTGAAGTCCTCCGACTTCGTGCTCGATTCAGATTATTTGAAGAAACACCCTGAGGCCGCAGGCGCGGCTTTCGCTGACAAAGACTGGGCGCAGGTGACACGGCTGGATTTCACGTGCTCCGGTGCGCTGCCCATGGAGGCCTACGTAGCGCATTTCTCACGCTTCTACTTTACACAGAGTGGCGGCGGGGAGGCCATCCTCCGCGATTTCAAGATGGACCAGACGATGCAGACCTTTGGCAGTATTCGTACCGGTGCTCCACCTGGTGGTCCGGTACACAGTGTGGCCATAGCCAGCGCGGACTCATCTCTCGTGGTTGCCGCCACGGATGACACGGGCCTGCTGATCAGTCGCGACGCAGGCAGAACGTGGAAGCACCTGCCGACGCCCGCAAAGGCGGCACACGCAACCTTTGACCCTGCCAACACCGACGTGATGTACGGCGCGTTCTTCAAGAACAGCCTCATGAAATCCACCGATGGCGGCAAGCACTGGACAAAGATTTCCAAAGGCATCGTCAACAACAGCGAGATGCTGGAGGCGGCAGTGAGCCCGGCGAATCCGAATGATGTGCATGCCATCGGCGCGGTGGACTGGAACGGCTCCTACTATACCTCGCATGATGCGGGTGCGACCTGGGAACGCGTGAACAAACTGCGCACGGACACGAAGACCAACCCGACACTCGATGGCTTTAATGGCGGCACAGCCAGCCTGAGCGCGCCGCGCAATCTCTCGATCAGCCCACACAATCCCAAAGAGATCTTCATTGCGGCCAACTGGCGTCCCTGCCTCAGCACCGATGGTGGCGCCACGTGGATCGAGCGCTCCGCCGGCGCGGACATCTCATGCGTCACCGACATACGCTTTCTGCAAGGCAGGACCTACGTCACTGCCATGGATGAGGGCACACTTATGTCCGAGGACGATGGTGCCGTTTGGCACCAGCTCTGGCCGGTTAGGCACACACCCGGACTCAGCGGGCATGACTGGCGCGTTTGCATTGACGAGATCAACGGCTCGACGCGCATTCTCAGCACTGCCACACCGTGGTACAAAGTGCCGACCTGCGTGATCCGCAGCGAGGATGGCGGCGCCACGTTTCAACCGATCACCACTGGCCTGCCCGGCTACACCATCCGACCCAACACTATGTGGGGCCAGGGACATCCGCGCGCGCTTGCTGTGGATCCGAAGAACCCACAAAACATCTACCTCGGCATCGATGGAGACGCGGCGGACGGGAAAAGCGGCGGCGGTCTTTTTAAATCACAAGACGGCGGCATGACGTGGACGCAACTAGCGAAGCAGCCTGCCAGCCGCCGCATGTTCTATGGGCTCGTGGTGGATCCGACGGACTCAAGCTGCCTGTTCTGGGGAGCCTGTGGAGCCAACGGCGGCGTGCATCGCAGCCTGGATGGCGGCATGTCCTGGGAGCACGTCTTCAAGGGGGACAATTTCATCTGGAACCTCCATGCCACTGCCGACGGCACCCTCTACTGCGGCGGTCAGCAGCTCTGGCGCAGCAGCGATCACGGCCGGACGTGGACGCAACTGACCCAGTTCAGTGAAAAGCGCTCCATCGTCGGCATTGAAACGCATCCAGGAGATCCGAAGACAATGTGGGTGTCCGCCGTGAGCTGGGGCAATGTGCCCGATGGTGCCATCTTCAAAACCACCGACGGCGGTGCCACCTGGCAGGATATCACAGATGGCATCCCGTATGTGAAGCCGCTCGTCCTGCGGTTCAATCCTGCCACCAGCGAACTCTGGGCCGGCGGTGTCGGCCTGTACAAGACCAAGCAGTAAGCGTGCTGGTACTGCAAACAGGCTGCTGAGCCTGCGCTAGAGCGCCTCCAGCGTCACCGTCAGCGAGTCGTAGCCGAGCGTGCGGTCGAACTTCGCCTCATGCTCCACGCGTTCTTCGGCTTTGTGAATGGTGATGCGTTTCACGCGCTCACAGCACAGTCGCAGGAGCGTGCGTAGGATGAGGCGCGCATGCGGTGCGCCAAGGCAGAGGTGCGTGCCGAAGCCGAAGCTGAGATGCGGGTTCGGTTTGCGATCAAGGCGGACTTCCTCAGGCTGCGGGAAGGCGGTGGAGTCGAAGTTGGCGGAGGCCCAGGCGAGAGAGATGCGTTCGCCAGCTTTGACGGTGACGCCATTGACATTCGTTTCCACCGGGCAGACGCGCCCGATGTGTGTGAGCGGCATGAAGACGCGGAAGAATTCCTCGCTGGCGAGGGTGATGCGCTTGGGGTCTGCGCGCAGATATTCCAGGGCTTCAGGATGTTCGGCCAGATAACCCAGGGCGCAGGAAATCGTGTGGATAATCGTGTCACGCCCGCCGGCGAAGGCGAGATTGGCGAAGCCCATCATCTCCTCGCGTGTGAGCTTGCGTCCGCGATACTCCGCCTGCGTGAGAGCGCTGAAAAAGTCTGCGCCGGGATTCGCCTCGGCGCGGTCAAACTGCGCGTGGAGGTAGTCCTCCAGCACATTGCCGGTTTTAAACTCGCCGCCAGTGACTTTGAAAACATGGATGCCCCAACCGATCCAAGTTTCGCCTTCAGCCGCAGGCACATTGAGCAGGTAGGTCAGGGCGCGTGACTGCACCGGCAGCGCGAACTCGTTCACGATCTCAATCGAGTCACGGTTCAGCGCCTGCGTGAGCATGCCCTCCATCAGCGCCTCCACCTGCGCGATCATCGCGGGATCTTTAGAACGCTGAAAAAACGGCTCCACAATGGCTCGGTAGTCGGTGTGCTCCGGTGGATTCGTCTCGATGGGGAGCTGGCGCATGGTTCGCACCGCCTCCTCCGAAGGAATCGGCACACGGAAGGGCGCATCCGAGCTGAAGGTCTGCCAGTCCTTCGCGGCCTTACGCACATCTTCATGGCGCAAGATCATGGCGATGTCTTCGCCATGAAAGGGGCACTGCAACACGCCGGTGGCGTTGCGGACTTCGCGGAAGGGGTCGGAGAAAGCAGGCATGGGAGGAGATTAATGCTGAATCATGAAACGCGAAATGCGAGGTGGTTTCCGCGCATGATTTTGCTGCGATGATGAAAATTTCACCAATCGCTGGGTTCATGCCTGCCGGTATGATGGGTGTGGCGAGAGTCGCCCGTCTTTCGACGGTTAAGTCTTTCCAAACCCATCACGCAGAAACGCGCAGGAGATATCGAAGGGTCACTTCTTCTCAAGCTTCACATAGTCTAGCCCCACCATGAAGCCGGGCGCTGCATCCGCATGCTTACCGGTGATGGTGATCGTGAGTTGGTGCTCGCCAGCGCTGAGTTCGTGGGTGCCCCAGTCGAGTTCGTCACTATGGATGACTTTGGGGCCATTGTATCCGTCCCAGCCGGTGGCGACGGGTTTGTCATCCAGCGCCACATCAATGATGCCGTAGTCTCGGGCGAGGGTGAGCCCGGCTCTGAGGGCGTATTTTCCTTTTTCCGGTACGGGCAGCGCGAGCGTGAGCTTCTGGCCGGGGGTCGCACCGGTCCACCAGAGCTGAGCAGCACCGCTCCACTCGGCACCAAAGCCACCCATGCCTTGCGGTTTGGCGTTGCCGCCAGTTTTGGAAAGCACCTTGAGCCCCTCCCCTTCAATCGCTCCGAGTATTGTAGTACCGGCTTTAGCCGGTCCGGCCGCACCGCTTTGCAGATACTTCACCAAATCAATGACCTGCTCCGGCTTGAGCGCATCAAACAACCCCTCAGGCATCGTACTCAGCTTCGACACCTCACGCTTTGCGATGTCCGGCTGCGACAGCGTAAACTCCACCCCGCCCATCATGGCGATCTTCACGGCGGCGGGGCTTTCCTCCTTGATGACGCCACTCATCACGCGGCCGTCCTTCATGGTGAAGAGGTTGAGTTGGTAGGCCTTGCCGATCACGGCATTCGGATCGAGCACGTTTTCGAGCAGGTAATTCAAGTCAGCGCGATTGCTGCCCGTGATGTCGGGGCCGACGCTCTGGCCTTCGCCAAAGAGCTTGTGGCACTGGCCGCAGGTCATGGTGAAAAGCATCTTGCCCTTGGCAAGATCGCCCTTGGCCAAAGCCGCAGGTGTGAGCAGTTCGCGGAACTTCTTCGTGCGCTCGCCGAGATCGGCCTTCGGCGCGTTCACATCGCCCCAGGCAGATTTGATGAGCGCGTTGATTTCCTTGTCGTCAAAGGCCGTGAGCTGACGCACGAGAAAGGGTGACAGCGCGGTGGCAGGCACATTCTTGGCCTCAACGGCTTTGAGCAACTCCTTCGAGCCTTCTTTCGTCGAAGCGAGCGTATTGACCGCATCGGGCAATTCATTGGCAGAGAGCTTCGGCAGCAGAGCCCCGAGCACCTTGGGTGTTCCCGCATCTTTGAGCGAAGCGAGCGCCTGAATGGACTTGCGCCGCAGCGAGGTGGGAGCGTCCTGCGTGAGGATCTGCTGCAGGAGCTTTGCCGTCGCGGCATCCTGAGACTGGAGCAGCACGGACAGTGCTTTCTCGCGCGTGGGGGTATCGAGTGTGGCAGAGCTAAGCTGGCTACGGAACGATTGCAGCGCTTCCGCATCGCCAAACAGCGCGCTGAGCTCGGTGACCAGCTGTTCTGTAGTACCGGCTTTAGCCGGTCCGGAAGAACCGCCTGAAGGCGGGACTACAATACCCCGAAGCTTCGCCGCAGTCGCCGCCCAGTCCGGCGGCATGGTGAGCTTGCCGACTCCGCGAGCACTGCTCAGGATCATCGCCAGCGTCGCCTCGCGCTTGGCAGCATCCGGTTCCTTCGTGAGTTCGGAGAGCACCGAAGCACGTCCAGCGTCATCCGATGACAGGCGGCGGTAGATGAACTCGGTGACCTTCTGCAGCTTCGACACTCGTGCGAGTTCGAGGCCGACTTTGGGATCGGCTCCGACCAAAGGCTCGATGCCATACCAGATCAGCAGCGGGATCATGGGGTCGTCCTTGTCCTCGCCGTGGGCGAGGAGGGCGGTGGCGAGTTTCTGACGATGTTGAACTGGAAGGCGCTGAAGGAGTGAGCACAGCTCACGGCGAACGCTTGCTGACGGTTCTTTTGTCGCTGTGTCTGTCATTGGTCCAAACAAAGCATCCAATGTCTTAGCCAAATCATGAACAGTTTCTTCAGCCTCACTCTGAAGCGTCCTGGGATTTTCATTTTTAGGAGATCGCAATTTGGTTTGCTCAATTCTCCATTCATAGAGCTGAGCATTGGTTCGGTTGGCTAACAGCCTTGTACTCCAAGCACGCACGATTTCATCAGCGTCACCTGCGATAGCTTTCTTTGCGGAAGCCGCCGTAATTCCTTCAAGATGATCAAGTATCCAGAGTGCTCGAAGTCGTTTTTTTGAATCTTTGGATTGATCGAATGCGACTCGAAAAGGTTGCTTGATTGCAGGAAGCGTGAGCCCGGAATCAGGGGCATTTACCACCCAACTAGTGTTTTCTATCAATATCCTCCGCGCCATCCGCGACTTCCACTCGTTCTCCGTCTGCACCGCGAGCTTCGCCAGCGCCTCATCACTCTCCTTCGCCAGATCGCCCTTCCACGGCTTCCAGCCGTCATAGCTCACGCGATAAATCCGCCCATTGCTCCGATCCCAATTTTCCACCGCATTGCTCCCGCGGTGGCAGATCTGCTCATCGCTCCAGTCGCTGACATACAGCGCACCATCCGGCCCCACCTTCTGCGTGACGGGGATGAAGTGCATGTCGTTGGCGCGCATAAAGTCGCTGCCATGCTTGCCCACATACGTGCTTGCATGCGGATCAGTATAGTTCGTCACCAACCGATGCCCATGCAGGTTGCCAAAGATCAGCTGATTGCGATACGTCGGCGGAAAGAGGCTGCTCTGATAAATAGAAAGGCCGCAGTGCGCGTGGCCGCCGCCGAGAGCGTTGGTGTCGTCATTCACAATGCCGGCACCCGTGGTTTTGTCGAAAGCGACATCAGGACGCGCACTGCCCGCGTAGTGCGCATGATCGGCGATGGTCTTGATGTCTTCATACGTGTAAGGATTGAAGTGCTGCCCGGCCTGACGCTGGTAGCGCCCGCCTGGCACGATGTGGTAGAGATGCGGGATGACGCAGGCGGTGACGAAGAACTCGCCGTACTGGTCATAATCGAGCCCCCAGGGATTGCTGGTGCCTTCGGCGAAGATCTCAAACTCATGCCGCACGGGGTGGTAGCGCCAGATCCCGGCATTGATCGGCTTGCGCTGATCCTCCGGCGTCCCGGGCTTGCCGACCTTGCTGTGGGTGAAGACGCCGTGGCAACCGTACAACCAGCCGTCCGGGCCCCAGATGAAGCTGTTGAGCGTTTCGTGCGTGTCCTGGCTGCCCCAGCCATCGAGGAGAGCGTAGGCGGTGAAGTTGAGGCCGGGGACAAGAGGAGCGGAAGATGGGAGATGGGAGATCGCAGATGGGGTCTGTTTCTGAGCCCCATCTCCCATCTTCGATCTCCCATCTGCTGGCACCGCATCCGGTTTGTCGTCCTTGTCGGCATCAGGAATGAACATCAAATACGGGGCCGCTCCCACCCACACGCCACCGAAACCGAGCTCGATGCCGCTCACAAGATTCAGCCCTTCGCAAAAAATCTTCTTCGTCTCAAAGACACCGTCACCATCCTTGTCTTCGAGAATCTTGATGCGGTCCTGGCCCGCACCCACTTCGCGGGGTTTTGGGTAGCTGTTTCCTTCCACGACCCAGATGCGCCCGCGTTCGTCGAAGGTGAAGGCGATGGGCTGCACGAGGTCTGGTTCGCTGGCAATCAGCTCCGCTTTGAAGCCGCCGGGGAGTTGCAGGGACTTCAACGCATCCTGCGGAGACTGGCCTTTCGCATAATCCTTCTGCGGCATCAGCGCAGGCCCGTACATTTTCTTCGGCGTCAGGTCCGCCGTGGTGTCCTTCCGCTCCTGCGTGAGGATGAAGACACCGGCTTTGTTACCAACGACGATGTCGGGGAGCTTGTCGCCATTCACATCGCCCACCTGCACAT